>Ga0302326_10001158_pt1 | contig 68537 bp, 60 predicted proteins | sample Palsa_T0_3_FD_202264 | JGI IMG/M metagenome (GOLD analysis project Ga0302326, IMG submission 202264) | Peat permafrost microbial communities from Stordalen Mire near Abisko, Sweden - Palsa_T0_3 | ecosystem: Environmental > Terrestrial > Soil > Palsa > Peat permafrost | place: Sweden: Abisko... | reverse complement strand
GTGGCCTCGAACGTCGTGCCCGGGGATGTCGTGGCGCTGGTCAACGCCGCGCTGACCGGGAACTTTGGCAAGGCGCGGGCGATGCATTACCGGCTCTACCCGCTCTTCAAGGACTTGTTCATCGAACCGAACCCCGTGCCCGCCAAACACGCCCTCGCCTTGCGCGGCGAAATGCGCGCCGAGGTGCGCCTGCCGTTGTGCGAAATGGGAGACGCCACCCGAGCGAAACTTGAGGCCACGCTCCGCCAACTCGAACTGATCCCTTGAACAAGCCCCTGGAAATCATCATCAACGGCGCCCACGGCCGCATGGGACAGACGGTCATCGCCTGCGCGGCCGGCGACCCGGAATTGCACATCCTCGCGGCCATCGATGTCGGCGACGACTTCGCCAGCGCCGTGCCCGGCGCGGATGCGATCATCGACTTCAGCCACCCTTCGAGCGCCAAGCTGGTGCTGGCGAGCTGCGTGGAGCATGGCAAGACCCTGGTCATCGGCACCACGGGCCATACCGACCCCGAGGTGGCGGCCATTCGCCATGCGGCCTCGCAGATTCCGATCGTCTTCGCGCCGAATTACAGTGTGGGGGTAAATACCCTCTTCTGGCTCACGCGCAAGGCGGTCGAGATTCTCGGGCCCGGCTTCGATCTCGAAGTGGTCGAGATGCACCACCGCCTGAAAAAGGACGCACCCAGCGGCACCGCCAAGCGGCTTGTCGAGATTCTCGTGGAAGTGCGCGCCTTGACCTACAAGGATGACGCGCGTCATGGCCGCCAGGGGATGGTTGGCGAACGCACCGATGCGGAGATCGGCGTGCACGCCATCCGCGGCGGCGACGTGGTCGGCGATCATACGGTGATCTACGCCGCCCAGGGCGAGCGCCTGGAACTTACCCACCGCGCCTCCAGCCGCGAAACCTTTGCCCGCGGGGCGCTGCGGGCGGCGCGCTGGGCGCACGGCAAGCCTGCCGGTCTCTACGACATGCAGGACGTCCTCGGGCTGAAGTGATTTCATGCGCGCCGGGATCGCTCTCGGGTCCAACCTCGGCGACCGGCTCGCGCACTTGCGGCAGGCCCGGTCGCTCGTGCTCGCCCTGCCTGGCGTGTCGGCTCCGATAGTCGAATCGCGCATCTACGAAACCGAGCCGGTGCAAAGCGGACCGAACGCCGGCGCCTACCTGAATGGGGTGATGGAGGTCGAGTACGCCGGTCAGCCTGTCACGCTTCTCGACGAATTGCAGCAGATCGAGGCGGAAATGGGACGGCCCTCGAAGCGCCCGCGCAACGCGCCCCGCACGATCGATCTCGACATCCTCTACGCCGGCAATCTGGTCCTTTCCAACGAGGAGGTGGTCATCCCGCATCCACGCCTGCACCTGCGGCGGTTTGTCCTGAGGCCGCTCGCCGATATTCGGCCCGATTTGACGTTGCCCGGGCGGCAGCACACTGTAGCAGACCTGCTCGCCGCACTGGACGATCCATCGGCGGTGGAGCTTTTCACCGAAAAATGGACATGACTCCCGAAACCCCCGTTCCTGACGCACCGCGCCAGACACCGGCTTCGGTGCAGGCGATGAAGCAACGCGGAGAAAAAATCGCGGTGCTGACGGCCTACGATTACCCCACCGCTCGGCTGCTGGATGAGAGCGGGATCGAAGTGCTGCTGGTGGGCGACTCGCTGGGGATGGTCGTGCTCGGGTACCCGGACACCACCCACGTGACCATGGACGAGATGGTGCATCACGTGCGCCCGGTGGCCCGTGCGGCCAGGCGAGCGCTGGTGGTTGCGGACCTCCCGATCGCCAGCTACCAAATTCCGGACCAGGCGATGATCAATGCGCGGCGCCTCGTGGCGGCGGGCGCCCATGCCGTCAAGCTCGAAGGCGGCCGGGAGCAAGTGGACCAGATTGAAGCCATCGTCCAGGCGGGCATCCCGGTCATGGCACATTTAGGCATGCTGCCACAGAGCGTGAAGAAAGAGGGTGGCTATAAAATCAAAGGGCGGACGACGATCGAAGCGGAGCGGTTGCTGGAAGATGCCGGGTGCGTGCAGCAGGCGGGCGCCTTTGCCGTGGTTCTGGAGTTGGTGCAGAGCGAGGTGGCCGCCCGCCTGTCCACGTCGCTGGCGATCCCGACAATCGGCATCGGATCGGGGCCCGATTGCGACGGCCAGGTGCTGGTTTCGCACGATTTGATCGGCCTGTTTCCGTGGTTCACCCCAAAGTTCGTCGCGCCGCACGGGCATGTCGCCGACCAAATCCGCGCCTCCGCCGCGGCTTTCATCGCCCAAACCAAACGGTCCGACGGCAAACTGGCGTGAAGCGAGATCTCAGACGTCGCCGGCAAACTCGCCGACCCGGCGAAATTTGTCATAGCGCTGCGCCAGCAAGTCGTCGGTCGGAATCCGGCTCAGCTCGTCGAGCTGGCTGAGCACCGCCTTCTTGAGGTTGGCGATAGCCGCGCCGTGATCCTGATGCGCGCCGCCGAGTGGCTCGGGAATCATGCCATCGATGAGCTGAAGATCGAACAAGTCCCGCGCGGTCAGTTTGAGGGCCGCCGCCGCCTCCGGCGCGTGCTTGCGGTGCTTCCAGAGGATCGCCGCGCAGCCTTCCGGTGAAATGACGGAGTAATAGGCATTCTCGAGCATCAACACGCGGTCGGCCACGCCGATGCCAAGCGCTCCCCCGCTACCCCCTTCCCCGATCACCACGGCCACGGTCGGCGTGCGAAGCAACATCATCTCGCGGAGGTTGACGGCAATCGCCTCGGAGATGTGGCGCTCCTCGGCGCCGACGCCGGGATAAGCGCCGGGGGTGTCGATGAGCGCGACAAAAGGCCGGCCAAACTTTTGCGCGAGTTGCATGAGCCGCAGCGCCTTCCGGTAGCCCTCGGGGTTCGCGCAGCCAAAGTTGCGCCGGATGTTCTCCTTGAGTTCACGTCCCTTCTGATGCCCCGTGACCACGCACTTGTGATCGCCGATCGTCGCAAAGCCGCCGGGCATGGATCGGTCATCGGCGAACCTCCGGTCACCGTGCAACTCGATAAAATTCGTGAAGGAAAGCTGGAGATAGTCGAGCGTGTACGGCCGCGCCATGTGCCGGGCGATCTGCACGCGCTGCCAGGCGGTGAGATTTTCGTAAACGGTCCGCTTGGTTTCCTCGATTTTGCCCTCCATACGCCGCACCTCATGGTCGAAATTGATATCGTTGGCGCGGGAGTGCTTTTTTAAATCCGCGAGCTTTTCCTCGAGTTCGCAGATCGGTTTCTCAAAATCCAGGGGCGGAAATTTCATGGGAGATTATTCGAAGGTGACGGGGTCGCCTTTGGCCAGCATCGCATCGAGTTCATCGAGCGCGTCGGGCGTGAGGCGAATGCCGCCGCCCGGTGGTTTCTGCGCGGAATTGTCCTCGGCGACGGAGTGCAGTGTGCAGCCGGGAATGTTGATTTGAATCCAATGCGTGGAATTGATGTAGCCCTTTTCCATGAAGGTGACCCGGGCGCCATTCAGCCAGGAAATCTTGTCGCTAACCTTGCCCATTTTCTTTTCCACGGGGGTCGCCTTTCCGGCGACGGGCTTTTTGGCATGCATGGGCGGCCACTCGAGCACGTTGTACTGTTTGAAGAACTTGCCCTTGTTGAGCACGGTGACCTTGTCCGTCCCGCGGCTGATTACCAGCGAGAATTCCGCCGGGGAGACCGAGAGCTTCTGGCCGATCCGGAGCATCGGGCCTTGCAGGTTGTTGGCCCGCACGATCAGTTCACCAGTGGTTTTCAGCTTGACCGCAACCCGGCTGATCACGTCGTTTTTTTGCACGATATAGATATCCTTTTCCGGCGCGGGGATGGTGGAGAGAAAAATATCCGTATTGATCTCGCCAAGGACGTCTTTCGCTTCCTCAAGCTTCGAAGATTGAGGGAAGTGATCGATAAAGGCATACAAGGCGGTGCGGGCATCGACCATCTTGCCCGCCTTGCGGATGGCGAGGCATTTGTTGAACTCCGGCAGTGTCGGATCGGGTGGAACCGGTGTCGGAGGCGCGGCCTTTTCGTTCTTCAAGGCGATCTGCGGTTGAACGAACATCTTGTACCCGACCAATGCCGCCCCGCCAAAAACGGCGAAGGTCAGGAAGATGATGATCAGAGCTTTCACGAAGGACGGCGGGAAGATGGAGTGACGGACTGACTTAGCGGATGGGGCGTGGAATGAAAAGCGGAAGACCCGGCATCGCTAGAGCAGGCCGCGCTTGCGAAAATCGCCGAGGTTCCCTCCGGAGGAATCCTGGATCATGTCCGAGGCGAATTTCAGCAGGCAAATCTCCCAGCCTTCATCGACTCCATGGATGACCGCGCTGAGCGGGTCCTCAGACGCCTCAACCTGCGCCCGCAGCCGGCCGACGACCGCTTCCAATGGGTCATGCACAATCTCATTGGAAATGTCCGTCTTCCGAAATTGAAATCCGTATTTCAGGACGGCGAGTTGCGGCGCATGTTCCCGGAGCCAGCCAGCAAATTCCTCGGCGTTTTCCCCGAAACCCTCGACGAGCATCCGCTGGATATGACCGGGCGTAATGATCTGCGGCCGAACGGCATGCAACTGTCCGTCGCGCACCCGCACCTGGTCGACGTGATCCATCAACTCGGAGACGAGATAAAAGTGGAAACTGGTATCGCCAAAGGTGGCAATGCGGCGCTGGGGCGCGACAATGACCTGGGTATTCTCGATCGCGTATTGGATCGCGTCCTCGTTGAGCATAAAGAATCGAAGCTTACGGGGCGTAACCCGCTCTGCAACGGATTCTTTTCGGCGCGGCCTGCCCGCACCTTTACAAGCCGGCGAGCCGCCGCCTAGTGTCGCCAGCGAACGTGGACACTCCGAAGACACTCGCGATCATCGCCGGTAATGGCGTCTATCCGCAGGCCATGGCGCAAGCCGCCCGGGCCGCGGGAGTCGCCCGTCTGGCCGCGGCGGCATTCGAGAATGAAACCAATCCCGCGCTTGCGCCGTTGGTGGATGAGATCGAGTGGATGCGCGTTGGCCAACTGGGAAGGTTGCTCGGCTTCCTGCAAAAATCCGGCGCCAGCCACGCGGTGATGTCCGGGCAGATTCATCCACGGAACCTTTTCGACTTGCGCCCCGACATCAAGGCGCTGGTGGTGCTGGCGCGGCTCCCGCGGCGGAACGCAGAGTCGATTTTTGGCGCCATTGCGGAGGAAATGAAGGGAATCGGTGTCGAGCTTCTGCCGGCGACGATCTACATGGAAGAGCACCTGGCGCCTGCCGGACTCATTGCGGGCCCGAGGCTCAAGCCGCGGGACGAGGACGACCTGCGCTACGGCTTTCAGGTCGCCAAGGAATCCAGCCGCCTCGACATTGGCCAGACTGTGGTGGTGAAAAACGGCACCATTCTGGCCGTCGAAGCCTTTGAAGGCACCAACTCCGCCATCCGGCGCGGCGGCGAACTCGGCCGCAAAGACGCGAAAATGATCAAGGTCTCCAAACCGAACCAGGATTTCCGTTTCGACGTGCCGGTGATCGGTCCCCTGACCCTCGAAGCCGCCCGTGACGCTCGTCTCCGGGCGATCGGCATCGAAGCCGGCAAGACTCTGCTCCTGGAAAAAGACAAGCTCACGGCCCTGGCTGGTGAGTACCGTATCTCCATCTTCGGGCTCACTGGTAACCGGACAGGTCACGCAGATTAGCATTCGACCACGGCGGTGAACATCCAACATCCAACATCCAACACCCAACATCCAATGGCGCGAGGCCATGCGGCTTCCTCCAATCAGGGACAGTTTTGCCGCGTCGCTCAACCCCAGGAACGCTTTTCGAACCGGGAGACGCTCGCCATCGGTTCTCTGAAATTGGATGTTGGATGTTGGATGTTGGACGTTGGAAGTTTCCCCAAAAATGCGCAGCGAAATCCCGTTTGCGCGAAAGCCTGGCATCCTCGCCTTCAGTTCCGCCGATGACCGATTCTCTTCTCCACTATGAACAGCGGCCGTTTCGCGTGGGGGTGGTCGGCGCCGGCAGCATGGGAAAAAATCATGCACGCATTTTCGGCGAGCTGAAGGATTCGTACCTGGCGGCGGTGCTCGATGAACGAACCGAAGTGGCCAGGGAGATTGCCGCGCAGTATCACGCCCGGGCGGCGGCGAACCTCGACGATTTTGCGGATATGGTGGACGCGGCCACCGTGGCCACGCCGACGGTCACGCACTTTGCCATCGCCCGGCGCTTGCTCGAAAAGGGCAAGCACGTGCTCGTTGAAAAGCCCTTTGTCGAAACACCCGAACAGGCCCGGGAATTGTGTGCCCTTGCCCAGAAAAACGGCGTGATCCTGCAGGTCGGCCACATTGAGCGTTTCAACCCCGTCCTCTCCGCACTCGAAGCCCGCCTCACGCATCCGCGCTTCATTGAGGCGACGCGGCTATCCCCGTACCCGGGCCGCAGCCTGGATGTCGGAGTGGTGCTCGATGTGATGATTCACGACCTCGAAATCATCCTGCATCTGGTCGGTTCTCCCCTGGCGCAGGTCGATGCGGTCGGCGTGGCCATCCTGAGCAAACGCGAGGACATTGCCAACGTGCGCCTTCGCTTTGAAAACGGCTGCGTGGCGAACATCACCGCCAGCCGGATCAGCCAGGACAAACTGCGCAAGATTCGCGTCTTTCAACAGGACGCCTACCTGTCGCTCGATTATCAAAACCAAAGCGGCTATCTTCTCCGCCTCGCTCGCGAGGAGGAAAAGGAAAGCTCGCTGCTCGGCAAACTGTTCGGTGTCGCCGCGGATGCGACCATCGTTACGGAGTTCGCCGGCAAGCGCATCGTCCGGGAGCCCGTCGAAGTCGAGAAAATGGAGCCATTGAAACGGGAACTGGCGGATTTCGTGGCCTGCGCCCGTGCCGGCGCGCAACCCAAGGTCAGCGGACGCGACGCCACCGCGGCCCTCGAACTCGCCCTCGAAATCACGCGCCAGATCGAGAACTCCGAAGGCAAAGCTGAACGCGGATGAATGAAAAGCTCTACCTGGTGGCCGGGGAAGCCAGCGGAGATGCGCGCGGGGCGGAGCTGATCCGCGCATTGCGCGAGCGCGATCCGTCGCTCGAATTCTTCGGCGCCGGTGGCCGGGAGATGCGCTCCTTGATCGGCGACCATTGCGCCGACTGGGCGGACGAAGCGGTGGTCGGACTCTGGGACGTGCTGAAAAAGTACGGCTACTTCAAGGGCCAATTCAATCGCATGCTCGCGGAACTTGCCACCGTCCAACCCGACGCCCTCGTGCTCATCGACTATCCCGGCTTCAACCAGCGCCTCGCCCGCGAAGCGCACCGGCGCATTCCCCGGCTCAAGATCATCGACTACATCAGCCCGCAGGTCTGGGCCTGGCATCGCGGGCGAATTCCGAAGATGGCGCGCTACCTCGACCTGATGCTCTGCATTTTCCCATTCGAGAAACCACTTTACGAGCAGAGCGGCTTGCACACGGTTTTTGTCGGACACCCACTCCTCGATTCCCTGGCGGTAAAAAAGTCCGGCGTGACCCGCGACCCTCATCTGATCGGCCTTTTCCCGGGGAGCCGCGAGAAGGAAGTACGGCGGATTTTTCCGGTGATGGCGGAGGCCGCGCAACGCATGAAAAATGCCCGGCCCGAGTTGCGCTTCGAAGTGTCGGCCGCATCGCATCAACTGGCGGAGCGGATGATGGCGATTCTGGACCTGCTGGGCCAGGGCGAAGACTTCTGCGCGATCAGCGTCCGGTCGTCGCACGAGTTGATGCAGCGGGCCATCGCCGGCATGGTCTGCTCCGGCACGGCCACGCTCGAAGCCGCGTTCTTCGGCCTGCCGCTTTGCGTTGTTTACAAAGTCGCCTGGCTGACGTGGATCGTCGGGAAACGACTCGTGCGGGTCCCGTTCCTGGGCATGCCCAACGTGCTCGCCGGGCGCGAAATCGCCCGTGAATTTCTGCAAAGCGACGCCACCGCCGAGGCGCTCGCCCATGAAACCTTGCGCCTGGCGACCAACACCGAACACCGCGAAGCCCTGCAAGCCGATCTCGCCGCGATTGTCGCGGGGCTTGGTGAACGGGGGGCGGCGAATCGTGCCGCTGAGGCTATATTGGATGAACTGCGGGCGCCGATTCGATCCACGTAGCCGCAGTTTTCAGTGTTAGGTTTTAAGCTTTAACTTTCCGTAGCGGTGTGAAATCCGAAACTAGTAATCTCCAATCTGAAACGCTCTCGGCGCTTTGGTCACCGTGGCGCGTGGAGTATTTCAAAGCGGGCGCCACTCCTGATTTCCTGCTCGAGGCGGCACGGGCGACCGACGATGCCGCGCACCTTGTGGTGGCGCGCCGGCGGCATACCTTTCTCATCATGAATCGCTACCCGTATGCGGTCGGACATCTCATGGTGGTGCCCTGTCGGAAGGTCAGTGATTTGTCCGAGCTGAATGATGCGGAAAGGCTGGAACTCTGGGAACTCGCCGAACACGCCCAGGTGCTGCTGCGGGAGACCATCCGCGCGCAGGGTTTCAATGTCGGGCTGAATCTGGGGAAGTGCGCCGGGGCGGGCGTTGCCGACCACCTCCACCTGCACGTCGTGCCACGCTGGGAGGGCGACAATAATTTCATGCCGGTGCTGGCCGACACGCGCGTCCTTCCGGAAGCGCTCGACGCGATGTACCGCAAGCTCATCGCCGCCCGGGACCAACTGGCCAAATGATGGACGAGACCACCTTGCACGAGCAGATCGAGAAGCTGCGCGCGGACAGCGGCGCGGGCGCCGCCAGCGTGCACGTCCACGACTACGAAAGCGAACGGACCTTCGCCCACGGCAGCGACCGGTGGTTTCACGCCGCCAGCACGATGAAAGTAGCCGTCCTGCTCGCGCTCTTTCACGCCGCCCAGACCGGGCGTTTGCGGCTGGAGGACCGGTTGCACGTACGCAACCGCTTCCGCAGCATCGTCGACCAGTCGATCTACCGCGTCCAGCGTGACCGCGATGCGGACGCCGCCGTGCACCGTCGCATCGGGCGCTCGATGAAGCTCGTCGAATTGGCCGAGCCGATGATCACGCGCAGCAGCAATCTGGCGACCAATCTGCTCCTCGAATACCTCACGCCTGCCTGGGTGCAATCGACCCTCGCGTCGGCCGGGATCGAAGGCGCCCGTGTCGTCCGCGGGGTGGAGGATACCGTGGCCTTCGACCGCGGATTGAACAACACGATCACCGCCGCCGGCCTGGTCGACATCTTCCGCCTGGTGCGCGAGGATCGCCTTCTGCCCGAGGTGGCGCGGCGGCAGGCCTTCGAAATCCTCGCCGCACAGGAGTTCAACAGCATGATTCCGTCGCTGCTGCCCGATGGCGCGCAAGTCGCGCACAAGACCGGCGAGATTTCCACCTGCACCCACGACGCCGGGTTGGTGCTGCTGCCGGGACGGCGGCCCTACGTTGTGGCGATCCTCACCGAGCACCCGCCCGGATTGGAGAACACGCAGAAGACCGTCGCCCGGATTTCCCGCCTCGTCTACGAATTCATCACCGCATGAAAATCGTCGATGGCCTCACACTTTCCGCCGAGCATCGTGCGCTGCTCAAACCCGGTGAAATGCTGGCCCTGGCCGGGCCGGAAATCCATCAGTTGCCGCGATTCTTCTATGAGATCGAGTCGTGGCAGCATGCCAAGGAGACGCAGCTCACCGCGCACTTCACGCTCTCGGAACTGATCACCGTCGATTGCCGCGAGGCCGACCTCCTGCTGCATCGCTTTCCGCACTACGTGCCGTGCGCGGTCACGGTCCTCGCGCGGTACCTCGAGGATTTTCGCGAGCGGGTGGACGCACCGGTGTGCGTGGCAGTCAACGGCGGCTATCGCTCCCCGGCGCACCGGCTGAGCGGGCGGCCGAGCCCGCACCTCTGGGCCACGGCGGCGAATATCTACCGGATCGGCGACACCTGGCTGGATTCGCAAAAGGCCATCGAGCGGTACGCGCGCATCGCCGAATCGCTCGGTCCGGATGTCTACGTGCGCCCGTACGGGCCCGAGCCGGGCGAAACCGACGATCATTTGCATTTCGACCTTGGGTATTTGCTTTGCACGCGACGCGGATACAGTGAAGCCCAATGACCGGTTCCCATGGCCAATCCCCGCAAACGTCCCACCCCCTCCCACCGTCTCGCCTCGCGGCGCGTCGGGCGCGCGCCGGTGATTGGGTTGGAGGCGGAGTTCACGCTCTACGTCGATGACGTCAAGCGGCTGCCGGAGGAGGTCTTCGGGAATGCGCAAAATTTCATCCGGCAGAAAATGCTCCCGCGCAAAGGGCGATCGTTCCAATTGCCGGTAGGCGGCGCGGTTTATTTTGACACCGGCGTCATCGAAGTGGCCACGCCGGTCATTGAAATCGAGTCCGGATGCGCGGTCCGGGCCGGGCGCACGCTGTGGGAGCAGATCGAATTCATTCGCGGCGAACTGGACGCCTGGCAGGCCGCGCACGGCAGGCGGGTGCGGCTGGAGGGCTTCAGCACGCACTACAATGTCTCCGTGCCCGCCGGACCGTCGCTCCGTCCGGCCCGTCTGCGCCAGGCGGCGCGCCTGCTCACCTACCTGCTGCACCCGCCCGTGATGCTGCTGGCCGCCAACAAGCTGAGCACCGGCGTCGGCGTGCGCCCGCGCGGCGACCGCCTCGAAGTCACCGCGGATTTCACGCCCGATCCGGATCTGGTCATTGCCACCGCCTCGCTGGTCACCGGCATTATCGTGGCCGTGCTCCAATGGCCTTTGCACAGCCTGGCGGAATTGAAACGGCGCGGCTTTCCAGTCATTGCCGGATTCAAACCCTGCAAACACTCCTCGCGCCAGGGTTTCCTCGCGCGCCATTTTTGCTTCCCGCGCAATCCCTTCACTGCCGACGTGAATGCCCCGGACTGGCGGCTCGTGGATGGCCGCCATCTCAGTTTGCGCCAGATCGCTCTCGAAATCGCCTGGCCATTCTGCGAGGCAATTCGCGCCGTCACCGACAGCGACGCCTTCACCCATGTCTTTGAGGTGCTTTCCGGACGCGCCCGCTCCCTGCTCGACTTTCCCACCCGCCCTCCGCGCTACGAGGACGCCGGCCACCGCATCGAATGGAACCGCCGGACCCATCGCACCCTGCCGCGTTCCCGCTACGAACAGATCATCCACCGGGTCCTGACGCACCGCCCCGTACGCATCGGCACGGCGCTGTATGAACCCGAGCGCATGATCGGCTGGCACGCCGTGGCCTTCCGCCACCAGCGCACCGGCCGGCGGCGGACGTTCACGCTGGATGAACTGGCCGCGCAGGGGATGGCGGATGTGTGATCGCGGTCGTGCTGGTCGAGTAGTGTGACCAACGGGCCGGTATCGACGATGATCACTTTCCGAAATCTTCCATGTATTTCAGATTGGAGTTGAGGTCGCCCGGCAAATCGTCAACTCCGTCCAAGAGGTCACCGGCAAGCTCAGCCACGGTGAATTGTTGCTCTTCAAGTCGCTCTCTGATTTTGTGATTCAGAAGGACAAGCTCCGGAGGATTGAGAGCTTCGACCTCGGCGAGAATTTCTTGAAGGCTCATGATGCTTTCCCCATTTGCTAACGTGGTTCGGGGTGGCCCGACTTTACGGGCCGCCCGTTCCTTCGTCAATCTCCGGCGATACCGAGACGTCTGCGCGTACAGGGCGGGCCATACTTTGTAAGCAATATGCCATTTAAAACCTCCCGAGTGGAGCAAAACCACCCGAAGCTGGAGCTTCGCAGACAAGTGCGTGCCCAAGCTGGAGCTTGGGCACGAGGAACCGTGGACATACCACGAGGGACCGCGGACATACCACGAGGAACCCGAGCGCAATTCTCTGGTCTTTGTGCCTTCTGTGCCTCTTTGCGGGCATCCACACCCCTTCGTTTCCCTATGGGCGTTCGTAGGAAATCGCGGCGATGCGTTCCATGACGCGTTCGCTCAGGCGCTGATAGAGCTCACGACCTTCACCGACCAGGTCGTCCTTGGTAAAGAATATCGGCTCGCCAACCACCAGGGTGATCGGCGTGAAGGGTCGTGGTTTGCCGCCGCGGGGAAAGGCTTTGTGCGCGCCGAAGATGCGCATGGGAACGACCGGCGCGAGCGTCTTGGCGATGACCAGGCCCAAGCCGGGTTGGGCGGGCTGGAGGTTGCCGTCGAGCGTGCGCGCTCCCTCGGGGAAGATGACCGTGGCCCCGCCGGCGCGGACCCGTTTAATCACGGTCTTGAGCGCGCTCATGTCCGCGCGCTCCTGATCCACCGGGATGACATTCATGTGTGGCAGAATCGGCCCGAGGATCGGCCAATTCAGCAAGGTCTTGCGTGCGAGGTAGAAGAGCTCGCGATGACAGCAACTGCCGGCCAGCGGCGGGTCGAGATAACTCTCATGGTTCATGGCCAGGATCGCGGGGCCCTCCTCGATAATGCGCTCGCGATGCACCGCCTTGAAGGCAAAAAGACCCTTCCCAATGATCACAGTAGCGATGTAGCCGAAGCGATACCAGCCACCCATGCTATAGCTCGCCTAACGGCAATCCCTTCTGCTTCAACCGGCCGAAAACCTCGCCGACCACGCCTTCCACGGTCAGGTTCGAGCTGTCGATGACGTGGGCATCTTCGGCGATGATGAGGGGCGACGTGCGCCGTGAGGAGTCCTGCCTGTCGCGCGCGGCGATGGGATCTTGCAAGCCTTGTTTCGCCCGCCGTTGCGCCCGGACCTCCGCGGAAGCGTCGATGTAAAACTTGTACGGGGTCTCGGGAAAGACGGCAGAGCCGATGTCGCGGCCTTCCATCACCACGTCGTAATCCGCGGCAAAGTTGCGCTGTTTCTTGACGAGCAAGCGGCGAACGTCGGGCAGGCTAGCGATGGCGGACACATTGGCATTGACGGCTTCGGAGACCAGGTGCGGCGTGGGGTCCACGCCATCGAGCAGGATGGTCGATTCGCCATCGCGCACGCCGCAAACCATCTCGTTGAAATGGAGCAACTGGTTCACCCGCCCGGCATCCATCGTCGGCACGCCTTTTTCCAGCGCGAGCCAGGTTACCGCGCGGTACATGGCGCCGGTGTTGACATAGACGTAGCGCAATTTGCGGGCGAGCGCCCGGGCCACGCTGCTCTTGCCGGAAGCGGCCGGGCCGTCGATGGCGATGACGATGTGCGAATGTTCCCGGGCCACGGTTTCAACTGGGCAGTGAAGTGATGACCGGGGTCTGGTGCCCGGGGGGCTCTTTCAAGATCCGCTCCAGCGTCTGGTAAAAACCGGGGTACGAGGTCCCGACACAGTCCGTGTTGGTGATGGTCGTCTCGCCCTCCGCAAACAGACCGGCGATGGCAAAGGCCATGGCGATGCGGTGATCGCCGAAGCTGTCGAGCCGCGTGCCGTGCAGTGGAACGCCGCCGGTAATGATCATTCCATCCTCGGTTTCCTGGACCTGCGCGCCCATGGCCCGAAGATTGGTGGCGACAGCGGCCAAACGGTCCGTCTCTTTGACGCGCAGTTCGCCGGCATCCGAGATCGTGGTGGTGCCCACGCCCAGCGCCGCGGCGACCGCGAGGACCGGCAATTCATCGATGACATTCGGGATTTCCTTGCCGCCGATGTCCGTGCCTTTGAGGCGCGCGCCGCGCACCTCGATGACCCCCATCGGCTCGCCTTCTTCGCTTTCGACGATCTCCCGCACCTGCGCGCCCATCCGCACGAGCACGGCCAGCACACCGGTACGCGTTTCATTGAGTCCGATATTTTTGATGAGCAGGCGCGCTCGGGGTTGCGCCGCCGCCGCGACCAGCCAGAACGCCGAGCTGGAAATGTCGCCGGGGACCTGAAAATCCCGCGATTCCGGCGTTTGCCCGCCGTGCAGAGAAACCGTGAGGTCGGTCTTTTGCGGCCGAATGAGAAAGTATTCGAGCATGCGCTCGGTGTGGTCACGGCTCTGGACCGGCTCGGTGACGCTGGTGCGCCCCCTGGCAAACAGGCCGGCGAAAAGCACCGCGCTCTTGACCTGGGCGCTGGCGACCGGGCTGACGTAATCGATCGGCTGCAAATTTCCGCCCTCGATGACCAGCGGCGGCCGGCCATCCTTGCCCTCGGCAGTGATTCTCGCACCCATCTGGGTGAGCGGCTCGATGATGCGGCGCATCGGGCGCTTCGAAAGCGAAGGATCTCCGGTGAGCCGGCTGCGAAAGGGCTGCCCCGCGAGGACGCCGGCCAGCAAGCGCATGGTCGTGCCGGAATTGCCGCAATCGATCGCACTCTTTGGCGCGGTGAACGCCCGGCGCCTGCCGTGGACGATGAGCGTGGTCTCGTCCGCGCTCTCGATCTCGATCCCCAGGGCACGCATCGCCGCGACGGTGCAAAGACAATCCTCACTCGGCAGGAACCCGCGGATCACGCACGTGCCATTGGCCATCGACGCAAGAATGACCGCGCGATGCGAGATGCTCTTGTCGCCCGGGACTTCGAGTTCGGACTGGATGACTGGAGCGCGGCGAATTTTCCAGTCAGACATGCGAGGATTTGGGGAGGCGCAGTTGGTCGCGCTGCGTCTTGGCTTGGGTGAGAAAGGCGGTCATCGGGACGTCGTGGTCGAGCAGTGTTGCGATTTCCCGCAGCATTTCAATCATCGCTTCGACCGCCGCGCGGACCGCCGCGTGATTGCCGCGCAAAATCTCGGTCCACATTTCCGGCGAGCCGCCGGCCACGCGGGTCATATCGCGGAAACCCGGGCCGGCAAACTGGAAGGCGTCGGCATTCTTCCCGGCCACGAAATTCACCAGCGATGCGGCGAGCAAATGCGGAAAATGGCTGACCAAGGCAACGATCTCGTCGTGGGCGGTCGGCGAAAGCTCCAGCACCCGGCCACCCAAGGTTTCCCAAAAACCGTGGACCGCAGACACGGCCGCGGCATCCGACCGGGAATCCGGCGTAACGATGCAGACAGCGCCATCGAAAAGGCCGGCCCGCGCCGCGGCGAGCCCGATCTGTTCCGAGCCGGCCATCGGATGGCTCCCCACAAATCGCGCGCGTTGGCCGAAGATCGTGCTGAGTTCCTCGACGACGGACGCCTTGACGCTGCCGACATCGGTGATGACCGCCCCCGGCGGTACGATCGAGGCAATTTTTCGGGCGAGCGCCGACATCGCGCCAATGGGCACGGCCAGCACCACGAGGTCGGCATCGTGGACGACCGCGGCGAGATCCGTCGAAGCGACCTCGGCAATCGCCCGATTGTCCAGTTCGGCAGTCGCTTCCGCCCGCCGAGCCCATACGGCCACGTGGAAACCACCGGCCCGCCGCGCCGCGAGCGCGATAGAGCCGCCGAGAAGGCCGGGACCGATGATGGCGAGGCGTGTCATGAGGTGGGAAAAAAGCCCGGCCCGCTGGCGCGGAGCCGGCGGGCCGGGCTGGAATTTCTTTACAAAAAGAGCCGCGCTTTAGGGAACGAGAAAGCTCTTGTTTGTGTACGGGTCCTTGACCTCCGTACCCGGCGGGAAGCCGCGTACGTCGATGTAGCCCTTGTATTGATCGTAGGGGCTGAAAACGAAGCCCGGCTTGCCGGGCACCGGCTTGGCGTAGGGGATCTCGCCCTGACTCGCCGGCGGGTTCGGCACCGGATTCGGCGGGGGAGTCCCCGGCGGCTTGTTGGGATCAGCGCCCTGCGGCTTTTCCGGATTTTGAGGTTCTTCAGCGGGGGGATTATTGGCGATCTCCGTACCGCTCGATGGCGGGTGATACCCGGGTTTCTTTTGCGGCTTCGGTTCCTGCTCTGGGCAAGCGCTGAAAAGGGCGACGGTCAGCGCAAGAGCTGCCGGAACGATGATTCGCTTCATAAGGTTATCTGGCTATTAACGAAGCTGCGGGGGCGTGACAATGGAAATCTCCCGCACGCCGCAGCTTGCGGCAAATTCTTTCCGCAGGCACCGCTTCAATGCCGGGTTTCCCCGGTACGACCCGCGGTCCTGGCAAAGATGTCCCCTTCCCCGAGGCGACGCTGGTACATTTCGATGGCCAGCGCGTAGCATTGCTGCGCGAGCACCGGATTGTAGCGCGGTCCTTCGTCGCGAATAAAGGCATGCGCGCCGTTGAATTCATGCCACTGGAAAAACGTTCCCGCCGCTTCCAACGCGGCGTGGATCGTTAAACGTCCCTGCAGCGGCACGTGCGGGTCCTGCCGGCCCCAGATCATTAGCAATTCGCCGCGGATTTCCGGGATGCGATCGAGGGTGTTGTCATTCATGCCCGCGCCGAGTCCGCGCTGGTGAATGTCGGTGGCATAGAAGCAAGTCGCGGCCAGCACCTCCGGGTTCATCGCCGCGCGGAATGCCAGATGTCCGCCGATGCAAATGCCCATCACTCCAAGCTTGCCCGTCGAGGCCGGATGCGCCGCCAGATACTCCAGCACGGCGCGCGCATCCGCATCATAGGCGTCGAGCGGCTTGGTGGTTTTCAACGCATTCCCGCGATCCGCACCCGCGCTGTCATAGGCCAGGGCCGTGCCCGCCGGTTCGTATTCGTGATAAATCTCCGGCGCGGCCACGACCAAGCCATTTCCCGCCAGGAAAGCCGCCGTCCGCCGGATCGGCCCGGTGACCTGAAAGATTTCCGAAAAAAGCAGGATTCCCGGGTAGCGCCCCGGCGCGGCCGGACGAAAGACGTGCGTGCGCATCGGCCCGGTCGGCGTGGCAAGATCGACAAATTCATGGTCGGCGATGGTCATGGCCGGCGGTTATCGGCGGAGTCGCTCACGTGGCCTAATGCTGCACCTGCAAGACGATAATGAGCTGTCCTTTGCCATAGAGCGGCCCGCGAATGAAAAGGGGACTGCCTGGCGCAAGTTTCACTTCGGTATCGACCAGATGCCGCTTGCCCTGGAAGATCTTCAGGTTCAGCAGATAGCCCCCACGCGCTTCCTTCGATGGGGCGGGCCGGGCGGTGACGCTGAGCGGGAAGACCGGGGTGGGCACGAGCCAGTTCTCCGTGAGTTCGTCGATCGTTTCCGTTTCGCTGCCGACCAGTTCAAAGTCGTTGTAGCCGAAAATGCGCTTGAGCCTCGGGAGAAACTCCCGCAATTCCACCGGCGTTTCCCGCGGGGTAGTGACATTGGTGGCCATGATGACGCCGCTCCAGATTTTGCCGTGCTTGCCTTCCACGTTGCGTGGGCCACTCCCGGGCGAGGACACGGTGATGGCGGTATCCGGTGGTGGTTCCTGACCGCGCGCGACCGCGAGTAAAAGCAGCAGGACGACAGGCCAGGGACGCATCACTGCTTCAGCGCGTAGTTGGCCGGGATGTAATCCAGCCCGTCGAGCCAAATGACCGTCGCATCGTCCTCGGGACTATAGACGGTGCTCGCCGTGACGTTGGGCGATTTGGACCAAATCTCCACGATTTGGGCGTAATAATCGGACCTGGCCCTGGCGGTCGGTGGAACGGCGGGGATGGTCGTCTTGTAAAGCACCAGCGACACCGTGAGGCAGAACGCTCCCGCCCACGCCAGCCCAGGGACTGACCAGAAGAACGGACGCTTCTTCTCGACGGGGCGCGGCGTTTCGGCCGCGATCCGCTGCTGCAGTTGATGATTGAAAAAGTCCGGGTTGGCGAGGGGCGGCGCCGTCGGATGCCCGCGCAGGAATTTGCCGAGCTCGCGCGCGTCATCCCTTTCGGCGGCGGCTTCTGGATGTTCGGCGAGCTGCTTTTCAAACTCCGCCAGGTCGGCCCCCGTCAATTTACCGTCCACCCACGCCGTGAATTGTTCTTCAAATGGTTTCATAGACGTCTTTCAACAGGGCTTGGAGCTTCTTGCGGGCGTAAAAAAGTCGGGACATCACCGTGCCAAGCGAGCAGCCCATCTGCTCGGCAATCTCGGTGTACTCAAGGCCGTCAATCTCCCGCATGACAATGGCGACCCGGTGCTCCGGCGAGAGCTTGGCGATGGCTTCGTCGATCCGCTGGCGGATTTCCTTGTCCGAAATCCGTTTGACCGGCTCCAGTTCGCACTTGGGCGTCGTGGCCGCGCCCGGGGCGATATTGTGCAGGCCGATTTCGTCGTCAAATTCCGTCCCGCCTTCGATCTGCTTCCGGCGCAGGGAATCGATCGTCACATTCATGAGAATGCGGTAGAGCCAGGTATAAAAGGAGGATTGGCCCCGGAATTTGCCGATGGACTTCCAGGCCTTCAGGAAACCGTCCTGGGCAAGGTCCCAAGCGTCCTGTTCGTTGCGAACCATATTGTAAATCATGGCGTAGGCTCGGTTGCGGTAGCGGGTGACAAGTTCATTGAAGGCCGAGGCATCGCCCGCCTGGCACCGGGCGACCAATTCGAGGTCATCCGGGCCAGTGGCGACGTCCGGGGACTCCATAGGCACGGTGTTCGACGGATTGGGCCTCAATTCATTCACCCCTTTCTCCAAAAATCTTGGCGGCGCGGTCCAAGCACTATTCCGCCTCGAAACGGCGGCGCCATTCGGTGCGATACTCGCCCATGAGCTGAATGATGCCATCGCGAATCTGGAAGAGTCTCTGGTTGAGGGTGCCGAAGCGGTCGGCGTCGATGGCCCCCTCCTTGCGGAGCTGCATAGCCCCCTCGATGGCCGTCATCACCGCCTTGAGCGCCCGCTTGAGGTAGGCGATGGTCATCCCGATCTCGTCCACGTCGTCGTCGCTCAGGGCGGCGGCCAGTTTGGCGCTGGCGATGGCCACATGCGTCGAGAGCTTCACCGCGGCCGGCTGGTTCTGGAGGTCGCGCACTTCCTCGAAAAGCTGGTCGATCCAGACCGTGAGGGCAAAGGACGCCTGGTAGAGTGGATGCACCTCAAACCCGTCCTCCGACTCGTCCTTGTCCTCTTCGTTCCCGCCGGCCTCCTCCTCGGCGACCAATTCCTCCTCAAACTGCGAGTCAACGCTCTCGGCCCAATCGCGCCCGTCCTTGTCCAGCAAATGATTCCAGCCCATTTCCCGGGCGATAATCTGGTCGCGATTCGGGTCGTCGATGTAACGCTCCAGCAGCTCCATGTATTTTTCCGTCTTACGGTCTTGCTGCTGGAGGAAACGTTCCCAATCGTATTCGTCCCATATTCGGTCTGGCTCGGGTTCGGCCATATGTCGTTTAGTTATCCCGTCGGCTGGGGGCCTGCAACGGCAATTTTAGGGCATTCTGATTCGGAGGTGGGTGGAACTACGGGTTTCATGGATTCAGGCGGGATCTCCCATCTCCGTTCGCTGATCTGCGACCGCCACAGGTTGTCCCGCCTCCGTCTGCCGCCGCAACTGCCCGCAAGCCGCCGCGATGTCGTGCCCTTTTTCCCGCCGGATCGTCGCCGGTACCCGCGCCGCCTCCAAAACCGCGAGGAACGCGTCCTGCCGTGCCTCGCTCGGCCGCTTCCATTCGAGTCCCTCGACGATGTTGTAGGGGATGCAGTTGACCTTCGCCTTGACCTGCCGCGCCACACGCACCAGCGCTGCCGCATCCTCTGGACGGTCATTGACCCCTTCGATCAGGATGTACTCAAACGTCAGCCACTGCTTCTTGCGCCGGGTATAATAGGCGCAGGCCTCCAGCAGCGCCGCCAGCGGATACTTCCGATTCACCGGCATGATTTGCTGCCGCACCTCATCGGTCGCCCCATGCAGCGAAATCGCCAGCCGCACCTGAAGCGGTTGATCGGCCAGTTGCTTGATCTGTGGCGCCAGGCCACTGGTCGAAATCGTGATGTGTCGCGCCCCGAGCCCGATCCCCCACGGCGCGTTGATCACAGTGATTGCCTTCATCAGGTTCGCGAAATTGGCCAGCGGCTCGCCCATCCCCATGAAGACGATATTGTTAATCTTCTCCCCGCTGAGTTCCTCGATCCGCAGCACCTGATCCGCGATCTCGCCCGGCTGAAGATTGCGGCTCCAGCCATCCAGCCCGCTCGCGCAGAATTTGCACCCATAAGCGCACCCCACCTGCGTCGAGACGCAAATCGTCCGCCGATCGCTGGCCTCTCCGTAGAGGGCCGGTGAGGCCGGAATGAGGACCGCCTCGATCAGCGCCCCATCATCGAGCCGAAAGAGATATTTCAGGGTCGTATCCTTCGAGCCGAGCGTCCGCAACGGCTCCAAGCCTGAAAACTCAAACTCCCCGGCCAGGTGCTGTCGCAACCCCGCGGGCAAATCGCTCATCTCCGCAAACGATTTCGCCCGTTTCCCATAAATCCATTGCATCACTTGCTTCGCCCGGTACCCCGGCTCCCCCAGGACGCGCAGCCGCTCCCCCACCTCCTCGAACGTGAGGGATTTGATCAGGGTTTTGGCAGACGTAGCGGACATCCATCCACCATCGCCCAACACCACCCCGCCGCCAAGCGCGGGAACCGCAGGTTCCAAGTTTCGGGTTTCAGGTTTGCCCCCATTGCGCCGTGGGTCCCGCGCCTGCGGGACGGACTCGGCTCTGGTTTGCCGCTGCCACCCGTTTCCCGTTTTCCACCCCGGTTTACGCATCCGTCATAGCGCCAATTGGATGTTGAATGTTGGGTGTTGGATGTTGGATGTTCGTCCCGCGACGGCGGGACGCCCGTTGGATGTTCAGCGCCAGCCGCCCTCCCTTCTCCTTTCCCCATGCCCAAACCCTACGAAATCTTCGCCGCCCTTTCTCCCGCGATCAGCGAGCAGCTCTTTTCCTTCGTCCACGAACAGGAAAAGCCCCTCTACAAGGCGACCATCGACACCCTGGCCAAGCAGCGCAAACTGCGACCCGTCTTCGTCGAACGCAAACCGCGCGCCGAGCGCCACGCCTGGATGAAAGAAGTCCTCGGCCGCAAAGTGAACGAAGCGGTGGCCGCGCACCTCCTGCAAATCTGGCTGGTTGGCGCCCACGCCAAACTGCTCTGCGACTTCCTCGACGGCCTCGCCATCGCCCACGACGAGAACGGCACCATCGAATCGCTGCCGCCCACCCCCAGTAAGGAGGCCCTCGTCAAGGCCATCGATCCCCTGTTCGAAAAACACGACCCCGCCATCGTGGCCGTCTACCTCCACGCCTTCCAGGCGTTGGACGACACCGGCTGGCCCTGCCTCGCCGAACTCCTCGCGGAGGATCCCCGGCTGCAGCTCGCCGCTCCCGCGGCGGCGTGAGGGCGGCGGAGTGCTCAGTGCTCAGTCCTCAGTGCTCAGTCCTCAGTGGGCGCTCTGCAGCGGAGAACCAGAAACCAGAAACCAGAAACTAGAAACCGTCGGCGGTAGCGCAGCGAACGCGGAGCCGAGTCCCCCCGAGACGTCCATGGTCCCACAGTCGCGGGAGGGGCAAACCAGAAACCACACCTTTCCCCATGAGTTCTTCGCGAGCCAAAAAGCTCCTCCACAAAAGCACCGTCCTGCAAAGTGAGGCGCTCACCGATTTGCAGGCGTTGGTCAAAGGCATCGAACGCGCCGAAACCCTCCTGGCCGAATTGAAGCGGGACACCGAGGCGATGAACGCCCGGCACCAACGAAACCCGGACCAGCCTCCCCGGACCACGCGCGACGACATCGCCTACCTCGAAGACCTGTTAAAATGCGCCCGCAAGAAACTGGCCTGGGAAAAGCAAATGGAGCACCTGGCCACGCGCACCCCCGCCGTCCTCGCCACCGTCTCGACCGTCATGAACGACGCCCACCATCCCCCGCCCGGCGAGCTTCGCCTCAACGTCCTCGATTTGCTCCAAAAGGTGCAGACTGCCATGAGCCGGCTGGATGCGGCCAAAGCAGCGGACTAACGCGGCGCGAGCTCCCCTCCCGGGTAGGGTAGGCGTCCCGCCTGCCGAAGCCGGCGTCCCGCTGGCTTCACCGAAGTGCCTTAGTTTTTCATTGGTCGGATGCCGCGATTGCCGGATCATCCATCGTCGACATCGCCAATCCCGCGTTTCTGACACGGTCTATGTTTCCCCTGCGCTCACTGGTGCTCACGCTCATCGCGTTGGTCGCGGCATCTCCGGTCGGCAGCGCCCAGGAAAAGACTGAGCACCTGAGCGACGAAGATCGCCGGCTCTTCGCGTGGTTCGACCAACTTGGTTTCGAGGACATTAGCCGCGCCAGACCGGTCCGGGTCCGCATTGGATACGGCTACCAAAGCGGAGAAAACGACGAACATCTCTACGATGAACCACGCGCCTTTCTCCTCTGGCGAAAGGGGGCGAAGTTCCGGGTCTTGTTAAACGACCTCACGGCCGCGACGCTCAAACGCCGCGGCAGGAACCCACACCGGGACACGTACGTCGGATGGCGCCCCGTTTCCCTCGAAGCAGAAACTGCCGCCCTTCTCACGATCCTTCGGCAAAATCCCTCCCCGGCATCATGGACCGATGGCCACGCGGTCGATGCAGACCGAATCGACCTGCCCACTCAAGCCTTCGTGCTGGCTCGCTACTGCGCGAAGCAAGGTCGCGACGATCTTGCGGCGCGCCTCATCCACGCCGGCGGCCATGGCTCGGCTCCCGGGGAAACAGCTACCGGCTCCCATGCCATCCGGCTTCAACTCGCCGTTGCGCTCGATTGGCGGGCGACTTTGGCCCTCGCCGACCCGCACCTGAGCCGGCACGCCCTCGCCGCGCTCTTTCAACACATCGCCGACAAGTGCCCGAAAGAATACCAAATCCAGGACGCCGGCGCGCTGGCCGAAACCCTGCGCCAAATGGCCGCCGAGGACGACGCACATCCCAAAATCAACGCTAACCAATTTGCGTCCCTTTCCAAAGCGGATCAGGCGCGAGAGCTTGTGTTCCAATTGCGCAACGAATTTGACCCGGCGCCCGGCTCTTGGCGGCGCCCGTGGCCGTTCGAGTTGCCGCACAGCAACGGCGCGCAAAAAAAACTCATCGCCCTCGGCCACACCGCCGTCCCCGCTCTCCTGGAAGCCCTGAGTGATAACCGCGTCTCGCGCGACGTCGGCCCCGGCTGGGGCGGTTGCGCACAGGCTTGCGAGATCCGGGACCTCGCCTCCTACGCGCTCGACGGCATCGCCGGCGTCCGTCTGCGGGAGTGCGTGCCCGGTGCGGGGCAATTGGGGCCGGCAGCCAATCAGGCGGAGCTCCAGAAAGTGGCCGAGGATTGGTGGAAGACCACCCAGGAAAAGGGCGATGCCGCGTGGTTGCGCGCTCGTGTCGAAACGGGCGCCGCAGGCGCCGCCCAATGCCTCGACACCCTGACCAAACGCTACCCCGCCGAATCCATCGACCTTGCCATCGCCACCATCCCCAAGGTCACCGATCCGGTGAGGCGCGGGGAAATGCTCGCCCGCCTGAATTGCGTCCACACGCCGCAGGCCGACGCCTTGCTCCTCGACGAATTGGCTCACGGGCCCACCTTCGGCAACCGCGTCGCCGCCGCCTATCTGCTCAATCAACGCCACCGGCCCGAAGGTATGGCGGCGATGATGGCGGCGGTCGGGTCGCTTCCCGAGCAGATCCAATTCGACCTAAGGTCCTTTGACGAGGCCCTGCCAAATCCGGACATGTTCAGGGTCCCGCAGCAGCCGGATTCCACGGCGCTGATCCTCACGTTTCTGCTCTACTCCGATTCGCCAGCCGCCATTCACACCATACAAAACCTCCTCCCCAAGTGTGAAATCCAGTCGCGCTTTAGGATTCTCTTCCAATGCGCCATGCGACAAAAAACCGCCGCGGTTTTCAAGAACGCGCCCGCCGCTCCCGCCACAACGCGGGCCATCGAGGAACTTTTCATCTCCGAGCTTCGCGACGACACGGACTTCGAGGGCATGGGCTTCAACGGCCAGACTCTCCCAAGCTTTGCCGACTTCGCGGCTGTGCAGTTGGCCAGCTTCTGGCCCGCCAAATATCGCTACTCGCTCCGCGCCTCACCGCAGGTTCGCGCCGCCCAACTCACCGCCATGCGCACCAAAACCGCCGGTTCCTCAAAAGCGACGCCAAACCCGAAATAATAATTGATCCTCGCGCCAATCGCCAGACGCCGCCCTCCCTCTCCACCCCTCTCCAATCCCTCTGCGACCTCTGCGGTAAAATCCCACTCCACCATCACCTTGCCCGCAGCCACGAAATAACATCCGCCACATCCTGGGGCTTGAGCACCGCCTCCAGGCCCTCCGGCATGAGCGAGCGTGTGGTGAGCTCGTCGCTGGCGATGTCGCTGCGCAGCACCGGGAGATCCGTCCCGCCGGGCAGTCGCAGGACGATGTTGTTGCCGGTTTCGGCGGCGATAATGCCGGCCAGTTCGGCGCCGGATTTGAGCTTGAGCGTGTGCATGAAATAGCGCGGCTCGACCGCGGCGCTCGGGTCGAAGATCGCGATGAGCAACCAGTCCACCGGCTTGTCTCCGACCTGGCCGAGATCGGGCCCCACATCCTGGCCCTCGCCCCGCAACCGATGGCAGATCGTGCAATTCTGCGTGAACAACTGATGCCCGTGGACGCGATCGCCTTTAAGACCTGCGACACTGTCATAACTGGCCACCACTTTGGCGCGGTCGGGGGTGGTCGGTTTCGGCAGCACAATCTTCGGCACCGCCGTCACATTGGCGGCGTTCAGTTTGGCAAAGAGCGGGTTTTCCGGCTGGAGCGACGAGAGGATGGCCAGGCGCATTTGCGGCTGATCGCCTTCGCGGTCCGCCAGCTTCGCCAGGGCGGCGGCGGCGCGGTCTTCGTGAAACGCCCCGAGGCTGAGGGCGAGCTGGCGGCGCACCACGAAATCCGCATCGTTCGCGCAGGCCAGCAATGCGGGCAGGACGTCTGTTTGCCCGCCCGCGAGCAATTCGCTGGCGCGCAAGGCCTCCACGCGTACGCCTGGCTGTGGATCGTGCAGCGCCGCGCCGATGACCTCGGCGTCGAGAGCGTGGAGCGTATCGAGGGTCGCCAGCGCCTGGACCCGCACTTTCGGGTTCGGCGCCGAAACGGCGAGCCCTTTCACGACCGGCACGACGTCCCCGGCGTGACGCTCGTAGAGCAGTCGCTGCGCGGTGTCACGTTGCCAGCCGTTGGCGCTGTCCAGCGCCGCGGCCAGCCCGGCGTTGTCGAGCTTCGCCAGGTTCGGCACGGGGCGGAGCCGGGCGCCCGCCGGCATGATGCGATAGATGCGGCCCCGGTCCGCTCCCTCGCGCACGTCCAGGCGATTGAGCGTTTCCGGGGCGATCCACTCCGGGTGCTCGAGGACGAAGCGGTAGAAATCGGCGATGTAGAGCGCGCCATCGGGTCCGGTCTTGAGATACACCGGCCGAAACCACGGGTCGGTGCTGGCGAGGAATTCGCGGTCCTGCTCGTCGTCGGCACGATGGCTGGTGAAGGTCGCGCCATCCGGCTCCAGCACCTCGCGATGCACGACGTTGTGCACGGGCTCACAGGCAAAGACGCTCCTGGCGAACGCCGCGCCGAAAAGGTCGTCGCGGTAGGGCATCGCGCTGCACCCGCTGGTCACGTGACCGAGCGCGCCCGGATCATTGAAGCGAATGGGCAGTTCGCTGATCGCGAAGACGCGTGTCGGGTCGGGATAGTTGGCCAGCGTTTGCCTGGTCGTCTTGACCGCCAGCCGCGGGTTTCGCCGCAGGTAATGCTCATCGATGGTGTAATGCCAAAGCCACGCGGAGTTGTAATTGCCGAACCAATTGCCCCAGTCGTCACGATGCCGGCCGTACTGCGTCTCTCCGCTTTCCGCTTCGAATTCACCGGTATCGGGACGAAACCGAAAATCGCGATTGCTGATGCTCACGCCCTTGGCCGCACTCGGCCTGTCGTTTGCCGCACTCGGCCCGTCCTTGGCCGCGCCCGGCCCGTCCTTGGCCACGCTCGAGACGGTGCCGCCGCTATCGCCGTTGGCGCCGTAGAGCCAGCCGTCGAGTCCCCAATCGTAGCCGTTCTCGCGATGCTGCTGGTTGCCTTCCTTGAAGCCGGTGAAAAGGACGCGCGGTTCGCCCGCACGGCCCTGGCCGTCGGTGTCCTCGACGAACAGGATGTTGGACGCAGACCCGATGAGCACCCCATTGCGCCAGGGCATGATGGCCGTGGGAAACGGCAGGTGATCGAGAAACGTGGTGACGTGGTCGTAGTGACCGTCGCCCTTGGTATCGGTGAGGATTTTGACGATGCCACCCGGCTTGCCCTGTCCGTCCACACCGAGGGGATAGTCGGGCATCTCGAGCACCCAAAGCCGGCCCTGCGCGTCCCACTCAAAGGCCACGGGGCTTTCGATCATCGGCTCCGCGGCGACCAACTCCGCGGTGAAGCCGGGCCGCGGATGCAGCGCGGCAAGTGAATCCTCGGGCGACTTCGGTTGCGGCACTTCGAAGGCGATCAATTCCTTGAAGGTGCGCTGGATGGTGATGCGGCCGGGCGCAACTACGGATTCGTTTTGCCAGACGAGCCGGTTGGCATGAACCCACGCGCCAAAGTTCCGGCCGTCCTTGACGAAGGGCAGGATTTTTGCGTTCCCGAAATCGGTGGCGGCCATCCCCCTGGCCACCAGGTGCGGCCAGCCGCGGCTCCAGCCCAGCCGCGCTTTCACGGTGCCGGCCCACAGGTAGATGGCGTATCCACGGTCATTCGATTGGACGACGTCTTCAAACCCGTCGCCATTGAGATCGACGAAGCGCAGCCCATTGTCGCCGCCGTGCGCATTGAGCGCCGCGCATTCCGGTGGCAGCGTAAAATCCGCAGGCAGCCAATGCTGCTCTTTCTCATTCCACAAAAGAATGTCGCGATTGGCGAGCATTTCGCAGACCCCGTCGTGGTCGAAGTCCCGCAGGAGCACCTTCGATCCGCCCGGGAGGCCATGGACGAGCGCGTCATCGGCCTTCCATGCGCCCTCCGCGAACGTCCAGGCATGCGGGTCGGACTCGAAGGCGAACATGGTCGCGGCGCCCGAAGGGCGGATAATTCCGAAGGAGACTGCCGACGTATGGCGCCAGCCGGTAGCGGCATCGATGGCCAGCGGACACGGCGTGGGGCCATCGCGCCAACGCTTTTCCGCAGGCTGCCAGACTCGGGTGAGGTGCTTACCCGGCCCGCCCATGACCACATCCATAAACCCGTCGCCATTCACATCGAGCAACCGCACGCCGTTGTCCAGCCCATTGGCGGAACGAAGGCTCGTCCCGCCGAGCGCATTCTTTTCGAGCCGCTCGAGCGCTTCCCGAAAATTGAGGAATTTCACCCGCTTGCCGTACGTTTTCTCCGCGTAATCGATGAACGCCACCCACTGCTCCGGCGCGCACCAGCCGTACGGGTGAAAGACCGCGGTGAAGACACCCTGCTTCTCGACGACATGATCGAGGACGGCCTTCCAATCCTCGAGCAGCACGGGTGAGTTCGGTCCCTGGAAATTGTTGGACTCGAAGTCGCTCGGCGCCATGCAGGGAAATTCCCAACACAGTTTTCCGATGACGTAGGGATAGGGATAATCGTCGATCGAACCCGCGTAGTCGCCGAGGGTGAGCTTCATCGGCGGATGCATTTCGGCGGGAAAATATTTGGCGAAGCGCTCTCCCGGCGTGACGTTGAAGACCGACGAATCGATGCTCAAAAAGTGGCCTTGCGGGCTGGTCTGATTGAAGATCTCGGCAAAGAAGCGCGGGCTGGTGGAATTCATGGAGTCGCAACACGGCATGCGAAAAGCGACGGGCCGGTTCCCCGGGATGGAGGAGAGCAGATCCACACTGCCATGGTAGCTGCGCTGCGCTTCTTCGAAGGTCGCTTTGCCGAGCAACGGGCAGGGATGGGTGAGCGTGTGGCTCTCGATCGTGACTCCTTCGGCCAGCCAGGCGGCCAGTTGCGGAACGTCGGGCGCGATGGTGTTCGTCATGATGCTCAAGGGCGCGCGCCCGTCGCCGCCATGGGCGGGATCGATCTTCTTGAGCCGCTCGAGAATGGGCCGCAAAAACGCCTCGTACTTCGGCGTCAGGGGCTTGCCCTCGGGCGTGAGCGGGTAGTTGCGCAAGTCGTCGATCGCCAGGATCACCACCGCATCCACGCCCGGCTCGCCGACCCACTGCGGGGTGATGAATTTCGGCGACTGCGCCGTGGGCCAGAACGGCGAATCGCTGTCGAGATACGTCAGCCGGTTGCCATCGGCGGCCAGGGACGCCGCGGTGAGCGCGAGCAGAGCAAAGAGTGGCAGTTTCATGGGGAGAAAAGGCAGCACCGATTACAACCCCGGCCCCCAGCGAACCCAAGGACGAAACCACTGCGACCGCAGTCCTTCTTGAAAACGCTCGCACCGCCCTCGCCACCGCCCTTGTTCCCAAACTCCATTTGGGAACACCCTTGGGGGCGCAACTCCATTGCGTGCGGAGGGTGTTAGGTAGGGCTCCCGCAGTCGCGGGAGCCCCATTCGTCCGTGGGGCGCGCCTGAGGCACGCGCGCTACCCAAACTGTACCAACCAGCAGACACCCCCGCAGTGCGAGACGGAATTGCTGGCGACCGCCGTCGTTCCGCACGCGACGGAGACGCTCGAGCAAATCGGGCGCAATCACTCCTCTTGCGTGCTGTGAAGCGCAGACTGCTATTGGTGCTCGTTCTTCTTGGCCTCGCGTTGCTCATCGTGCTTGTGCTTGACTTGGCCATGAGGGAATTCCTTTTTGGCGGCGGCATGGCCACTCCGTAAACCGCTCCCTTTGGAGCATTTTCCAGAAACCCAGATTAGGAGATTGCCGTCGCTCTTGCACGCGAGCTAACCGGAAGTTAAACTGGCTGCATGAGCATTATTGCCATCGTCGAGAAAGACACAATTAAACTGCCGCCTGGCGTGCATTTGCCGGACGGTACGGCTGTTCGTCTTGATGTTCGGGACGAGGGTCGGTCTTCAACACAATGGCCCGCGGGCTATTTTGAGCGCACCGCAGGGGCTCTTGCTGGCGAGGTGATAGAACGCCCTGACCAAGGGGCTATGCCGGAACGGGACGTTTGGTAATGGCGTGGCTGCTGGATACAAACGCGTGGATTGATTATTTGAAGAATTCGAGTAGTCCCGTCCGCGCACGGCTGGCTGAGCGGATGCCGGAGGAGATTTTCGTCTGCGCAATAGTACGTGCGGAACTGTTGCACGGGGCGATGAAGTACGGAGTGCCGGAGCGTCGTTCGGCGATTGTACACGAAGTGCTCGCGCCGTACCGTTCACTACCCTTTGACGATTCAGCCGCCGATCGTTACGCCAGTATTCGCCATGACCTCGAGAGGGCCGGCAGAGTCATCGGGCCACACGATTTGCTCATTGCGGCCATCTGCCTCGCATCCGGTTGCGTCCTCGTTAGCGCAAATACGACTGAATTTCAGCGAGTATCCGGGCTGACCGTGCAGAACTGGCAGGCGACGGCCCCGTAATATTTCGGGTCCATCCATCGGCTGAGGATCGAACCCGAATTCACCGCTGCGCATCCTTCAACCGCGGGTCAGAGAGATCCAGCCGGTAAATGATCTGGTTGTAATCATAGTGCGGCGTGCGGTCTTTGCGGCCGGAGAAGGTGAAGCTGTAGGTGCCCTCGAAATAGATGCGCCGCCCCCCGTCCTCATCGAAGAACGGATGCTGCGTGGGGTTGTAGAAGGAGTAGCGGTCGTGCGTCACGATTTTCACCGCGTGGGTCCACGGGCCAGTGGGAGCGGCGGACTCGGCGTACCAAATCTCGCCCAGGAACGAGGACTTGCCGCCGCGCTGGACGGCAATCAGCACCCAACGCTGGCGGAACGCATTCCAATACGCGGAGCCTTCGTGCAAAATGATGCGCTGATGCGTCGCCACATCCTCGGGCATGGCGCGGCATTCCTCGGGTTTGATGAGCTTGCGCTGGACCAACTGCATTTCCTCCGGGGATTCGACGGGCGGAACGTCCTTGCGCCAGGCGAAATCGAGTGCGCCATCGGCGCGGCGCAGCGGACCCGTCTGGCTCAGATACGACCACGCCTCGTAACTGGCGGGATCGCAGACATCGCGCAGCCGCGCCGGCACCCGGATGCACGGCCCGGCGTCGCCGAAGTAGAGGTAATCCGTGTCGCCTTCATGCACGGGCGTGACGCGTCCGCGTGGAAAGCGCCACTTTTCCGCAAGCGGCAGCTCGACCGCGCGCTCGAAGATTTCCTTCTCGTCGTTGAAAACCGCGATGCCGTGCTCCATCAACTTCTCCAGGCCGCTCCGGCGCGAATAGTGGGCAATGAGCCGCTCGGCGCCGGTGTCGTCGTGGACGACCGCGAGCCCGAAGAGCCAGACCACGCCTTCCTTGCGCTCCAGCGGGCACATCTCTTTGGCGAAGCCGTCAGCGTCGGTGAAGTAGTGAAAGTTGACGCCCTGCGCCGGGGGCAGACCACCTTTGTCCGGCAGATCCGACCACGCGCAGGACGTGCGAAAGTTCCCGAGTGGATAGGACATCCGCATGGTGTCACCCCACAGCCAGAAAATGCGCCCGCGATAAATGACCGCCTGCACCGAATCCTGTCCAACCACGCCGCCATTGGTCAGCGGCTCAGCAATCGGCACATTTTCGCCGGGAAGCACGCTGTGCGCAGGAGCGGCTGTTGAAGGTGATGGGGCGGTGATCGGCACATTCTCGCCGAGGAGCACGCTGTCACGGTAGATCCCCTGCCCCGTGAGGCGGCAGAGGCGCTCGGCAATGTTGAGCCGCTTCGCCTTGATTTCCGCGCGCCCGCCCAGCTGGGTGGTAAAACGCTGGCCGGTCATGCCAAAGCCGTCGGTGGCGAATTGATATCCGTGCGAGCGCAGCGAAAACCAGATCGGCACACCCATCTGCCCCGGCTCATTAAAAGCGACGCGCCCGGCGCTATCGGTCACGTAAAGCTGGTTGTCCATGGTCTCGAGTTCCACCAGCGGCACACCGCGGCCGGTGCCCTCATCGACGACCTGCACACAAAACGGCTTGTCTGCCGCCGGAGCGCACCAGGGGACGAAGGCAAGGACAAGGAGCGGAAGCAAAGTGCGCACACGTCAAATCATTCGCGCATGGCTGGCAAGGTCAAGCGCGCACGCACTGCCTGGTTCTTGGTTTTTTCGTACTCAGTGCCCAGTGCTTGGTCCGCAGCGCCGCGTCAACCGCCGTCAACCGGCGTGGCACCGGCGAATTCCTCAAGCCTCAACGCTCGATCCTCAATGTCCCCAACCGGTCAACTAATTTGACCAGTAAAGCCGGCTTCCTTATCGATCGCCCTTATTCCACATTGGCACCATGCGTTCCCTCCTCTGCTGCCTGGCAGCCCTGTTTTCATTTCATGCGGCGTTCGGCGCCGATCCCTTCATCGAAAAAAGCGATCTGTTCACCGCGGGCGACGGTGGCTTCAAGCTCTACCACATCCCCGGCATCGCCGTCACCGCGACGGGCACGGTGCTGGCCTGGTGCGAGGCGCGGAAGAAGGGCGGCGATTGGGACCAGATTGAGATCCTCCTGCGACGCTCGACGGACGGCGGCAAGACCTGGACCGAAGCGCAAAGCATCGCCCATGTCCCTGGACCGAAAGCCAAGAACCCCGTCTCCCTGCGCCTCAAGGGCGTCGATCCCACCGACGTCACCTACAATAATCCGGTGCTCATTCCCGGCCGCCATGGCTGGGTCCATATGCTGTTCTGCCTCGAATACCAGCGCTGCTTCTACCAGCGCAGTACCGATGACGGCGCCAGTTGGAGCGAGCCGGTCGAAATCACGCAAACCTTTGAAGCATTCCACTCCGTCTACCCGTGGAAGGTGCTGGCCACCGGCCCGGATCACGGCATTCAGCTCAAGACTGGCCGGCTCGTAGCGCCGATCTGGCTGTCCATCGGCACGGGCGGCGGCGCCCATCGCCCCTCCGTGGCCTCGACCATTTACAGCGACGACTCCGGGGATACCTGGCATGCCGGCGAAGTCGCCGTGCCTGGCACCGAGGAATCGATCAATCCCAGCGAAACCGTGGCCATCGAACTCGCCGATGGCCGCGTCATGCTGAATACCCGCAGCGAATCGAAGGCCCATCGCCGGTTGGTGACCATCAGCCAGGACGGCGCGACCAACTGGAGCACGCCGAAATTTGACGACGCCCTGGTCGAACCGGTCTGCATGGCGGGCATCGTCCGCTATTCGCTCGCCTCCGACGGCGGCAAAAACCGCATCCTCTTTTGCAATCCGGACAATCTCACCCGCGCCGACGGCAAGGAGGAGCCGGGCAAAAACCGCGACCGCAAGAATATGACGGTAAAACTCAGCTACGACGAAGGACAGAGCTGGCCCGTGTCGAAGTCGATCGATTCCGGTCCAAGCGCATATAGCGACATCGCCGTGGCGAAGGATGGCACCATCCTTTGCTTCTATGGCCGCGGCAACAAGCCGGGCTTCGCCGGCGAATTTCTCACCCTCGCCCGCTTCAATCTCGAATGGCTCACCGACGGCAAGGATTCGCCCGCGAAATGAATCCCGGAAAGAGCCCGGCCAGTTGGCGGTGCTGGCTCGTGGCCATCGGCGGATTTCTGATCGTGGCCGCAGTCCGCGCCGACAAGGCGGCGGCCGTCGGCTTTGTCGTGCCGGTGGCCGCGCCAGGTCCGCAGGCCGCCGCCGATCGCGTCTTGCAGGAGGCGATCGATGCGGCAGCCGCCCGAGGCGGCGGTGTGGTGGAATTGGGGCCAGGCGATTTCAAACTCACGCGCGGGCCGGGCGACGAGACCATCGTGATCAAGAGCGGTGTCACCTTGCGCGGCCAGGGTTACGCCACGCATCTCTATCTCGATCCCACCACACCGCCCCAGCCGGCGCGCTACTATCCGGTGCGAATCGGCACGGAATCGACACCCGCCAGCAATGTGGTCGTCGAGAATCTCCGCTATACCGGGAACAACGCCAAGATCGGCGGCGGGTCGATCATGGGGTTCAACGCCCGCCTCGGCGCTCCCGCGGCGCGGCTTTTGTCCTCGGACAACGTCACGATCCGCCACTGCTGGATCTATGACGCGCAGCAAGCCGCCGGCTGCGCCAAGGAGGATCCCTGGGCCTACCCGACCCCCGAGCGACAGGCGGCCCAGTCGCGGAACTGGCAGGTCTGCAATAACTACATGGACACCTGCGGCAACAAGATGGTCGAGTTCTGCGAGGTCAACGGCGGCCTCATCGCGGACAATTACATCTTCAATGCCAGCGAGGGTCCGCAGGTGATCTTCGGCAGCCGCAACGTGGCGATCCGCGACAACGAAGTCTGGTACACTGAAACCGGCATCAACATCTCCGAGGGCTCGAATCACATCCGAGTCAGCGGCAACCACGCCGAGCCGATGCCGACGATTCGCCCGCAAACCGTGGGGATCGCGCTCATCTTTCGCACGGAACCGGCGCCGCTCCACTCGAAGATCTCGGATGTTATCCTCACCGGGAATATCTTTCGCAACCAGACGACATCGGCCAGATGCACCGTCCGATTCCAGACGCGCAAGGAAGCGCTCTCCTGCTCCTACGAAGGCCTCACGTTTACCGGCAATGTGTTCGATGGCGACGTCCAGCTTTTGGACAAGACCACCCCCGCCCGGACGACGCTCAAGGACATCCTCTTCGCGGATAACATCTGCGAAGGCGACATCCTTTCCGTGCCTCACAACACCATGGCGTCGAGCCACGTGGTGGTGCGCGGCAACATGCTGCGCAAAGCAGGCGCCTGCACACTCCAGGCCAGCGGCTGGGTCTGGTCGGAGAATTCGCACACCGCGGGGACGCTCGAAATCGCGACCGGCGCGGCGGACAACCTAGTGCGCAACAACACCACCACCACGCCGATCTCTGATCAGGGCACGGCCACGGTGCTCACGGGCAATTTGGTCACCAATCCGCATAACACGGAACCACCTCCTCTCGCCCCCGACAAATGAACCCTCGCTGGACACAAAGAAGCTTTCTGCAAGCGCGGTGCCTCGGCGCCGCGCCGGCAGCACTCCTCCATTCGTCGCGCGCGCCGGATATCCACAAGACCCGGACGGATGCGGACCCTCTCCCCGCGATTTGCTCATGAGCACGATTCTTGATCGCGCGATGCAAGGATTCCCGAAAATCGCCCTGCTGACGGTGGCATGGATCTGGGCCAACACTGCTCTGGCCGCGGAATCATTGTTTGAAACGACGTGCGTTTTTGCCGCCACGCCGAACAACAAGCCCAACTATCGCATCCCCGCGATTCTGCAGGCGCCAAACGGAGACGTCCTGATCTTTGCGGAGAAACGCAACGATGGGCCGGGCGACATCGGCGATCACGACATCGTCCTCAAGCGCAGCCGCGACCAAGGCCGAAGCTGGAGCGGGGAGCAGGTGGTGTTTGCCGATGAGGGCAAAGTGTGCACGGACATCACCGTCGGTCTCGACCGCAGCAACGGCAAAATCTGGATCTTCTTCCTGCGCGACAAAAAGAAGTTCGCCTACTTTACCAGCACGGACAGCGGGGCGACCTGGCAGGGGCCGGTTTCGATCCATGACCAGGTGACAAGACCCGAATGGGACAAGCTGACGACGCCAAAGGCCGAGGCGGATTCGGAAGCCGACAAAACGCCCAACGGGCGCGTGGCGGCCTGGGAGAAAGGATGGGTGCAGCGCTACGGAGTGGGGCCGGGCAACGCCGTGGTGCAAATGGGGTCCGGGCCGCACGCGGGCCGGCTCGTCGTGCCAGCGCGGCATCGCGAAGACACCGGCCACGGGCGGCTCCGCAGCTTCGCGCACAGCTTTTATAGCGACGACCACGGCGTCACGTGGAAGCTCGGTGGGACGATCGGCTTGAACACCAGCGAGTGCCAGTTCGTGGAACTGGCCAATGGCGACCTGCGCGTCATGTCGCGCGATGAAAGTTCCGAAGACGCCCCGGATAATCTGCGCCACCTCACCGCGCTCAGCCACGATGGCGGCGAGACATGGACCGATTTACACCGCGCGGAAGAGCTCATCACCCCGCGCTGCCACGGGCCGGTCGAGCGTTTCACGCTGGCCAACGGGCGGGACCGAAACCGGCTGCTTTTCTCCAGCCCCGCTTCACCATTCCGTCAGAACGAACACCCTTACGGCCGCTACAATCTGACGATCCGCTTGAGTTACGATGAAGGCGCCACCTGGACCGCGGGAAAGACCATCTGGCCGCACCCGGCGTCTTATTCCGACATCGCGGTCCTCGACGACCTGACCGTCGCTTTCGTTTACGAACGCACCGAGAAGGGATCAACCCACTATTGGGACGAATTGCACTTCGCCCGATTCAATCTCGAATGGCTCACCGACGGCCGCGATTCGCTCGACCGATCGAAACAACCCGCGCCATGATGAGACGTTTCTGCCTCGCGCTTTTCGTCGCCGGATTTGGCGTCGCGGCAGGTCGCGCCGATGTGCGCCTGCCGGCGATTTTCTCCGACCATATGGTCTTGCAAGCGGACGTTCCCGCGATGGTCTGGGGCTGGGCCGACCCGGGTGAGAACATCACGGTCTTCGTTGACGACCAGACGAAGTCCACCACTGCGGATGCCAAAGGAGACTGGTCGGTGAAACTCGACATCATCAAAGGCCGGCGCGCGCGGGATGAAATTCGCAGGCATTACCAGGCGGGGGAAATCTTCAATGGCACGAACCAGATTTCCGCGGAAGTTCCACGGAGCCTGACGGTCAAAGGACGCAATACGTTGACGATTCAAGATGTCCTGATCGGCGACGTCTGGCTCTGCTCCGGACAATCGAACATGGAGATGCAGGTCAAGGGCGGTATCCACGGGCAGGTCGACCATGCCGATGAGGAGATCGCCGCGGCGAATTTTCCGCAAATCCGGATGTTCATCTTTCGCCAGACTTACTCCATCTATGACTTGCCTGCGCCGCCGGATGCGCCGCTCAAGGATCGCGACGGCGCATGGGTGGTTTGTTCCCCGCAGACCGTCGCGCAATTTTCGGCCGCGGCTTATTTCTTCGGTCGCGATCTCTTCCACGCTCTCGGCACACCGATTGGCTTGATCAACAGTTCCGTGGGCGGCACCCCCATCGAAGCGTGGACGAGTCTGGCCGCACAGCGCACCGAACCGGCGCTCCAGCCGGTCCTCGGGGAATGGCAGCAGAAGCTCTCGGGCTACGATCCCGAAGGCGATCAGCACAAGTTTTTGGAAGCGAAGACGGCGTGGCTCAAGCAAAGGGCCGCCGCGCAAAAGGCCGGCGAGCCCATACCGAAGGCGCCCCTGCCCTTCAAGAATCTCCGCGTCTCGGCCCCGGGCGGCTTGTACGATGGCATGATTGCGCCGCTGATCCCCTATGCGCTACGCGGAGTCATTTGGTATCAAGGCGAGCGCAACGCCGACGATAAACACGGAGCGATTTACGGAACCCAGTTGCGCGCGCTCATCCGCGATTGGCGCGCCCGCTGGAACGCGGACTTCTACTTTGCATGGGTGCAATTGCCACGCTTCAAACCCGAGCAGCGGACCCCGATCGAACCCAATGGCTGGGGCGTTGGCGTGCGCGAAGGCATGCGCCTGGCATTGAGCGAACCCCACACCGGCATGGCGATCACCATCGACCTCGGCGCCGCCACCGTCGGACACCCAACGAACAAGGCGGATTTCGCTCATCGATTGGCGCTGCTTGCGCTCCACGATGTTTACGAGTTGCCCGTGAACGAATGGTCGGGCCCTCTCTACCAATCGGCCACGGTCGCGGGAAATCGGATGATCATCGCCTTCGACCACGCCACGGGCCTGAAACCCGCCTCCGGCGACCTCCAGGGCTTCGCCATCGCCGGCCGCGATCGGAAATTCGTTTGGGCCAATGCCGAGATCACCGGAGACAAAGTCGCCGTCTGGACCGATCGCGTGTCCGAGCCCGTCGCCTTGCGCTATGGCTGGGCCGCCAATCCCATCGGCAATCTCGTCAATGCCGCGAACCTGCCCGCATCCCCTTTCCGAACGGACGATTGGATCGACGAACCGGCGCGAGCCTCATCCGCGCAGAAGACGGCCACCACTCCGGCGCCTGCTCCGCCGGCTGCCGCATCACCAGCACCGGTAGCCGCCGCAAAACCAACACCCAATTTCGCCGGCCAGTTTGCCCTGAAACTCCAGGAGACCCGCCAAATCGTTTACAAGCATGTCGGCGATCGCGAACTGCACCTCTTTTTCTTCGAGCCCCAAGCCTGGAAAGCCACGGACCATCGACCCTGTTTCGTCGGAATCCACGGCGGCGGCTGGACCTCCGGTGCGCCGCGCTCGATGTATTCGTTCGTGGTTCATGGCGTGGAGCAAGGAATGGTGGGCGTGAGCGTGGAATACCGTCTCTACAAGGCGGGCACCGATGTGAGCGTTTTCGAATGCGTCAAGGACGTGCGTTCGGCGGTGCGCTACGTGCGCGCGCACGCCGCCGAATTCGGCATCGATCCGCAAAAGATCATCGTCAGTGGCGCCTCCGCCGGCGGGCACCTGGCCGTCGCCACGGAGCTCTTCCCCTTCGATGAAGGCGGCGACGACCTCAACGTCTCGTGCGCCCCCAATGCACTCGTCCTGCTATCCCCGGTTATCGACACCTCGAGCGAGGGCTATGGAAACGCGAAGATCGGGGGACGGTGGCAGGAACTTTCCCCAGCCCATCAAGTCCACCCCGACATGCCGCCCACGATCATCTTCCACGGCACGGGCGACACCACCACGCCCTACCTCGGCGCCCAGCGCTTCGAGGTGGCCATGCAGCGCGCCGGCAACCACTGCGAACTCGTGACCGTCGAGGGCGCTCCACACACCTACATGTTCAAGGATGCCACCCTCCACACCGATACTCTGAAACGGATGGACGTCTTCCTGACCTCGCTCGGCTTCCTCCCATCAAACGTCACGCCCTAGCCCCAGGCACCTTTCTCTTTGCTCATAGATTATGAAAAACGCCTTTCTCGCCGCTCTCACCCTCGCTCTCGGTAGCACCCACACTTTCGGGCAAAGTCCCGACTACACCGGCGAAGTGAAAGACGTGCATATCATTCGCCGGGTCGAGCAACACCCCGGGGCGTCCTTGCTCTGGGAGCCCTACATCACCGAGTGGAAGCCAAAGCATCTCGTCGTCAGCTTTGGCGCGGGTATTCCCGGCAAGGCCGACATGGGAGATATGTTCGCGAGTGTGTCGACCGACGACGGCGAAACCTGGGGCGAGCCGTCGCTCATCTTCGACCACAACCAGCGCTTCGGCTCCATGCAGTTTGCCTACGCCAATCCCGTGCTCTACAAGCCGCCGGGGCAGGACGTGATCTGGTGCTTCGCCATGCGCTGCCCGATGAATTACCAGCACAGCGAGGATTCGCAGCTCGTGGGCGCCTACAGCGCGGATGGCGGCCGCTCGTGGATTCCCGTGGAGATGGCCATGCACTATACGGGACCGCTCATCATCGTGGCCGGCATCCAGCGCATCGTCGAAAACGGCCAGCCGCGCTATCTGCTGCCCGCGCATCGCAATACGCGCCGGAGCGATCCGCTCGGTTCGCACGAGCAATTCATTCTCAGCAGCACCAGCCTGCTGGAATGGCGTCTATCGGGTTACATCCCGCAGCCCACCGTCGGCGAACACGTCTTTCTCCACGAGGGCAATCTCGCTCCGGGCGATGCCGAGGGGGAATTGAAGCTGGTGATGCGCACGTCGAACTGGGCGGAAACCGGCGCGCTCAATCCACCGCGCGCCTTCTCCAGTGCGAGCAAGGATGGCGGCCGTACCTGGACCCCGGCGCAGCAGGAACCGGATTTGTGGAATTCACGCTCGAAGGGATTCTTTGGGCAAAGCGCCAACGGCACCCACCTGTATGTCTACAACGATGGACCCGCCATGTGGGCGCCGGGCGCGCGGATGGCACTTCGCTACAAGCTCCAGCCGAAGCCCGGCGGAGCATGGGGAGAGGAGAAGACGTTTTACGATTCGGGCACGCACAATTCGTATCCCACTTTGATCGAAGTCGCTCCCAATGATTTCCGCGCGGTGTGGGACGGGGGGACGAAGGATCGTCCGCGCACGCAGATTTGCTTCGGCAAATTCCGCCTGCCCAGCGACGCGAAAAACCCCTGAAACCGGAGGATCAGTGCGCGTCCCAGCAATCATCGCTTTCCTGCTCGCCGCCTTCACCGGCGCCGCGCATTCCGACCCGGAAGAAAAAGCCTACGATCTGGTGGTCATCGGCGGCACACCCGGCGGCGTTGCCTGCGCGGTTCGCGCGGCCCGTGAGGGACTCAGGGTGCTGCTGGTCAATCACACGGCGCATCTTGGCGGCATGCTCACCAATGGGCTCGGTGTCTGGGATACGCTGTACGACGGTCGCCGTTCGCCGATCTACGATGAGCTGCATCAGGGCATTCTCGACTTCTATCGCGACACCTACGGCGCCGACTCACCGCAATACCAGGCCGCGCTGCCCGGTCCGCGCACCGAGTCGTCGCCGCGCGGCTACTTCGAGCCGCACGTGGCGGAGCTCATCGTCGAACGGCTCGTCGCGCGGGAACCCAGGATCACCGTGCTGCGCAATTGCGATCCGGTGGCGGTCGAACGCGCCGATCGTCTCATTCACGCCGTCACGCTGCGGGAATTCAAAGGCGGGCAGACGTTGCATGTGACTGCGTCCATCTACGCCGACGCGACTTATGAGGGCGATCTCATGGCGGAGGCGAAGACGCCGTATCGCGTCGGCCGCGAGGCGCGCGCGGAATTCGACGAGCCACACGCCGGCGTGGTCTTCGCCGAGGACGTCGGGAATGAAAACGCCCTGGTGAAATATCCGCGGGACGCCGTCGAAGGCCGGCTGAACTTGCGCGGCTTCCGCATTACCACCGGCCGCATTTTTCCGGGCGGCACCGGCGAGGGCGATCACGCGGTGCAGGCTTACAATTTTCGAATCTGCCTGACGAGCGACCCGGCCAATCGCATCCTGCCCGAGCGCCCGGCCAATTATCGGCGCGAAGATTTCCTCGGCAAGAAAACGGCGGCGACTGGCGGCGCGCCAAACGGAAAAGGCTCGTGGAACGAAGGAAAACTGCCGGGCCAAAACCAGGCCTATCCCAACGGCGACTGGGCGACGCGCGAGGCCATCGCACAGCGACACCTCGACTATTCCCTGGGCTGGCTCTATTTCGTGCAGAACGATGAGTCGCTTCCCGCGGAATTGCGCGAACGCAATCGGCGGTTTGGCCTGCCAAAGGATGAATTTGCCGACCACGGCCATGTGCCTTACGAACTCTACGTGCGCGAAGCGCGCCGGCTCGTCGGGCGTTTCGTTTTCACGGAACACGACGCTCTGCCCGCGCCCGGTTTGGGCCGCGCGCCCATTCACGACGATAGCATCGCCATCACCGAATGGCCGATGGATTCCCACGAGTGCACCGACCGGCATGGGCCCAAAGGCGGCCTGGATGGAAAGGTGTTGCTGACCGAGGAAACCCGGCCGGGCCAGGTGCCCTACCGCTGCCTGCTCGCGGCGGATCTGGACAACCTGCTCGTGCCTGTGTGCCTCTCGGCCACGCACGTCGGCTGGGGCGCCATCCGGCTCGAACCGACCTGGATGCACATCGGCGAATCGGCCGGCTTCGCCGCGGCGCTGGCGGTGAAGCGCCATCAAACTCCGTCGCAACTCGACAGCGATGTCCTGCTCCGCACGCTCGCCCGGGAACACGTCATGATTTCGTTCTTCAATGACGTCGACCTGGCCTCGAACGAACCGTGGATTCCGGCCGTGGAATACTTCGGCACGAAAGGTTTCTTCGTCGACTACAACGCGCGAATGAGCGAGGCCTTGAAAGAAAGCACCGCAAAGGTCTGGGCCGACGGTTTGGCGAAACTGCGCAAGGACGAATTCGATCCGAGTCAACTCGCTTTTGCCGTCGCCGCAGCCGAGACGAGCGGCGGCCGGGAAATTACCGCCGGGCAGTTTGCGACCCTGCTTGCACCGGAAGAAAGGCCGCCGATCGACTCGCCAGCCACCATCTCACGAGGCGTGGCATTGCACCGAATGTTTTCCAAAATCCTCAGAAATAGCGGCGATTCGGAGCCATCAAAAGGGCGTCCGAAACCGGACGACGCGAAATGAAAAACCGCGCCGGCTTCTTCATCGCTGTCCTTCTCGCCGCCTTGGGGATATTTGCGGCGCACGCCGAAACGGAAGGAAAGACTTACGACCTGGTGGTCATCGGCGGCACGCCCGCCGGCATCGCCTGCGCGGTGCGGGCGGCGCGCGCAGGTCTGCAGGTGCTGCTGGTGAACCGTCATGGCCACCTCGGAGGAATTCTTTCGAGCGGATTGGGGGTGTGGGATTCGCAGTACGAAGGCAAACGCGCGCCCATCTACGACGAGGTGCGCGCGGCGTTGTTCGACGACTATCGCCGCACCTACGGGGCCGATTCGCCGCAGTACCATGATGCGCTGCCGGGGCCGACCGGCCATTCGAACGGCCGTTTCGAGCCCCGAGTGGTGGAGCGAGTCCTGACCGGATTGGTCGAGCGCGAACCGCGCCTGACGGTATGGCGGGACCAGGTGCCGCTCGCGGTGGAACGGGAGGGGACACTGCTCGTGGCGGTAACGCTCGGTGCCATCGACGGCACGCATCCGGTACGCGCCACTGGCGCCATGTTTGTCGATGCCACCTATGAAGGCGATTTGGCGGCGCTGGCCAGGGTGCCCTACCGTGTCGGCCGGGAGGCCCGCGGCGAGTACCATGAACCCCACGCCGGGGTGATTTTCATGCGGCCCGCCGGCGCGCCGCTGGACTCCGAAGCCGGGCGATTGTCGTCGCTCCATGGCCGGTTGAAGCTGCGCAACTTTCCCGGTTTCCAGACGATCATGCCGGAGAGCACCGGTGCCGCGGACGAGACGGTGCAAGCGTGCAACTATCGCACGATCCTGACCACCGACGCGGCGAACCGGCTGCCGATCTCCAAGCCGCAGAATTACGACCCGTATTTCCTAAAATCGCTGGAGATCTTCTCGGGTGTGGAATCCATCCCGAATGCCAAGTTCGGTTGGAATCGTCCGCAACTGATCGGTGAGCAGACGGCATACGTGGAAGGCGACTGGATGACCCGCCGCCGCATCGAAGACGAACATTGGGAAGCGACCGAAGGGCTGCTCTATTTTCTGCAGAATGATCCGTCGGTGCCCGAAAAGATACGGCAGGCCTGGCAGGAATATGGCCTTGCCAGGGATGAATTCGCGGATCATGACCACCGCCCTTACGAGATTTACATCCGTGAAGCCCGGCGCATCACCGGACGTTCCGTGTTCACCGAACATGACGCCACGCTCGCACCCGGCTGCCGCCGCGCGCCACTCCATGGCGACAGCGTGGCCATGACGGAATGGTATCTCGACTGCCATACCTGCACGACGGCACGAGTCAAAGGTGGGCTCGACGAGGGCAAGATGATGTTGTCCCAGGAAACCTTTCCCGCCCAGCTCCCTTATTCCTGTTTGCTGCCGCAAGGCGTCGACAATCTGCTGGTGCCGGTTTGTCTCTCGGCGACGCACGTGGCCTGGGGCACGGTCCGGCTGGAGCCGGTCTTGATGGAACTCGGTGAAGCCGCCGGGGTGGCGGCCGCCCTCGCAAAACAGGAACGCTGCGCGCCCGCGCTCCTCCCAAGCGACAAGCTCGTCCGGCGCCTTTGCGAGCTTCGTTTTATGATCAGTTTTTTCAACGACGTGGATGTCTCCTCCAACGACCCGTGCGTTCCGGCGGTGGAATACTTCGGCACGAAAGGCTTCTTCGCCGACTACGACGCGCGCATCGGCGAAGCCCTGAAAGAAAGCACCGCCCGGGTCTGGGCCGAAGGCCTGGCGAAGCTGGGCCGCGGCACGCTCGACCCGAATCAACTCGCTTCCGCCGTCGCCGCAGCCGAGACGAGCGGCGGCCGGGAGCTGACCGAAGCGGAATTTGCGGGCCTGCTGCCGCCGCACGCGGGAGCCGCGCCCGGCGGTTCCAACGCGGCGATCTCGCGCGGCGCCGCGTTACAGTTGATGTACTCCCGGCTCCCATGAGGCGCAGACCAACGACTCCTATGAAATCCCACCGTATCCTCCCCTCGTTTGTGCCATACGCCGCGGCCAGCCTCGGCATCCTCGCATCTTTCCATCCTGCGCCGGGCCGGGCCGCTCCGACCGCAGCGGAGCAGGTCCTGTTCGCCTTCGACGACCATGCCCTGCCCTTCCAGCACGGCTTGCGTTTGAAGCTGATCAGTTCCCACTCCTCGGGCGAAGAAGGCGCGGGCAATGTCGCGGTGCCCATGGGACCAGCCGGTTCAGCCGATGGCCGTGGCGTCATTTACTACGGCACGGTGCAGGAAGTGAACGGCGAGATGTGGATGTGGTATCTGGGGATGGGCGACCAGGACGAAGGGCGGCATTACCGCATCTGCCTCGCGAAGAGCAAGGATGGCAAGACCTGGGAGAAGCCGGATCTCGGCGCGGTGGAGTACGGAGGAAGCACGCACAACAATCTCGTGGACCTCGACCAAGGGAAGTTTGTCGTCGCCGGCTGCGTCGTCTATTACGAACCGGACGAGGCGGACGCTGGCCGTCGCTTCAAGATGATCTTCACCGGCAGCAAATATCCGGGGTTATTGTTCGGCGTGGCCTATAGCCCTGATGGCGTCCACTGGACAGAATCGCCGAACAATCCGCGCGGCAAGATCAAGCTCGAGCCGCAGGGCGGCATCAAATGGGACGGCGCCTATTACGTCAACGGCCAGGGCGGATTGCACTGGGCGCCAGACGGCTGGGTGCGGGCGCTGGTGACCCACGTTTCCTACGATTTTGAAAACTGGACGCAGGCCGCGGCCCTGGGATTTCGGCGCGATCCACTTCCGCCGCGGCCGGTCGGGCACACCGGCGGGGTGGATGGGGAAGCGGTGCACCTCGGCGCCGCCTTGTGGAATCGCGGCAATGTCATTGTCGGCGTCTATGGCCAGTGGCACGGCAGCCCGACGAATGACCGGCGCTGGACGTCGATCGACCTCGGCCTCGTGGTCAGTCATGACGCCCTCCATTTCAGCGAACCGATTCCGGACTTTCGCATCGTGCAGGCCATGGAAAATACTTCCTCGTGGCTGCCCTCGGGCAAGGCGACTTCGCTGGAGCGCGCCCCGGCCCTGATGCAGGGACAGGGCTTCGCCAACATCGGCAAGGAAACTTTGTTTTGGTATTCCGTATGGGTGGTTCCTTCCGCCGGCATCCGGGTCGCGCGGTGGGATCGCGACCGGTTGGGCTATCTGCAGCCTTTTGTGAAGTCGGAGAAAACGCCGCACGTCATTTCCGCGCCGGTGCCCACCGGCGGCAAGCCGGTGACGGTGAAGCTGAATATCAGCGGGCTCAACCAGTGGAGCGGCGTCAAGGTCACCGTGCTCGATGAACAATTGCACGAACTGCCCGGCTACACCGCGCGGGAGTGCACTGGTCCGGAGCAATCCGGCCTCGCCCAACCGGTCGTCTGGGGCGACCACCGCCAGGTGATGGCCAACGGCCCGATCCGCATCCGCGTGGATTTCACCGGGGTGCGCCCCGAAGATTTGCAACTTTATGCCATCTACGTGCAAGCGGAGTGAAACCCATGCCCCATTCTTTCGCTGAGAAACTGCGGACGGGCGACCTGCTCTTCGGCACACTCGTCGTCTCGCCGTCGCCCATGTGGCCTCGCGCTTTGGAAGGCAGCGGGCTCGATTTCGTGTTCATCGACACCGAGCACATCGCCCTCGACCGCGCCCAGGTGAGCTGGATGTGCCAGGCCTACGCCCGCATGGGTCTGCCGCCGATCGTGCGCATCCCCTCGCCTGACCCATTCGAGGCTACCACGATGCTCGACGGCGGCGCGGGTGGCATCATTGCGCCCTACGTGGAGACGGCGGAGCAAGCCCACGCCTTGCGCGGAGCGGTCAAGCTCCGGCCCGTCAAGGGCCGGCGGCTGGAAGAGCGGCTGGTCAGCGCAACATTCGAACCCGAACTCGAAAAGTATGTCGCTCAGCGCAACGAACAGGCGCTCATTCTGAACATCGAGAGCGTCCCCGCCATCAAGGCCCTCGATGAAATCCTCGCCGTCCCCGGCATCGATGCCGTGCTCATCGGGCCGCACGATCTGTCGTGCAGTCTCGGCATTCCCGAGCAGTACGACCACCCGAAGTTCCGCGAAGCCGCGCGCACGATCTTCCAGAAGGCGCGCGCCGCGGGCGTCGGCGCCGGGATTCATTTCTGGGGCGATCTCGAACTGGAGACCGGCTTCGTTCGCGACGGCGCCAACATGCTCATCCACAGCGCCGACATTTCGCTCTTCCAAAAGCATCTCCGCCTCGAGCTCGCCACCGTGAAGCAAATGGCCGGCGTCAAAACCGAAAGCTTCACGGCTGCCGATCGGATCAACATTTGAAAGCCGTGTCCGCGAGCCGCCTCCTCTTCCTCGTCGCGGCGATGCTGTCCCTGGCCGCGTGCGCCATCGCTGCGGACCCCGCGCCGGCAATCGTCGACGCCGACGTGTGCATCTACGGCGGCACTTCCGGTGGCGTGGTGGCCGCGGTGCAAGTCGCGCGCATGGGCAAGCGCGCAGTCATCGTCGAACCCGGCAAACACCTCGGCGGAATGACGGCCGGGGGCTTGAGCGCCGTGGATATCGGCGACCCACACACCGTCGGCGGCCTCGCTCGCGAGTATTTCACCCGACTCGTCGCCGGCTACGGAAAGACCCTCAACTGGGACCCTGCTTCCACGGGAAAAGGGGGCGCCGGCACCGGTGGCGCCTACAGCATCGAGCCACACACTGCGGAGCACGTGTTCAACGACATGGTGCAGGAAGCCCACGTGCCGGTGCACTTTCAAGCGCGCCTCGCCTCGGTCAAAAAGGACGGCCCGCGGATCACCGAATTGACCATGGAAGACGGGACGACTCTCCGCGCGGCGATGTTCATCGATGCCACCTACGAAGGCGATCTCCTGGCCCGCGCCGGCGTGAGTTACACGTTGATGCGCGAGGGCAATGCCGAATACGGCGAGACGTACAACGGCATTTACTACGCGCCAAATATCGCGCCGCGCACCAATCACGCGAAGCCCGGGTCCAATGGGCGCGTCCCAGGCGGCCAGGGTGTGTGGGACCGCGACCTGCCGCTCGATCCCTACGTCGTCAAAGGCGACCCGAAAAGCGGCCTGCTCCCGCTGATCAATCCCGGCGTACCGGGCACTCCCGGTGAGCCCGCCCCCGGTGTGCAGGCTTACTGCTTTCGCCTCTGCCTCACCACCGCACCAGACCGTCTCCCCATCGCTCCACCGCCAGATTACGATCCAAAGCGGTACGAACTCGTCGCTCGCTTCATCGAAGGCTGCCTGGCCATGGGCGATGACATGGATCTGCGCTGGTTCTCGAAATACGACGCGCTGCCGAACCAGAAATGGGATTTCAACACCGCGACTTTCGGCGGCAATCTGCCGGGCAGGAGTTGGGCGTGGCCCGACGCTTCCTACGCGCAGCGCGAGGCGATTGCCCGGGAGCACGAAAACTATCACCGCGGCTTGTTGCATTTCCTCGCCACCGATCCGCGCGTGCCGGCGAAAGTCCGCGAGCAAATGCAGCAGTTCGGGCTGCCGCGCGATGAGTTCGTGGACAACGGCGGCTGGCCGCATCAGCTCTACATTCGCGAGGCCCGGCGCATGATCAGCGATCTCGTGATGACTGAGCATCACACCTTCGGAAGGAAAATCGCCCCGCATTCCATTGGGCTCGGCTCCTACGGCACCGATACCCACGAGGTTCGCCGCATCGTGAAGGACGATGTGGTGACGCGCGAGGGTAAGACCAGCACCGGCCGCGGCGGAGCGCCGCCCTATCCCATCGGCTACGGCGCGATCGTGCCCAAAGCGGCCGAGTGCGAAAACCTCTTCGTCACCTTCGCACTCTCCGCGAGCCACACCGCGTTCAGCAGCATCCGCATGGAACCGGTCTTCATGGTCACCAGCCAGAGCGCGGCAACGGCGGCCAGCCTCGCCATCGACGACCGGGTCGCGGTGCAGGAAGTGGACTACGGGAAGCTGGAAACGCGGCTTCTCGCCGACGGACAAATCCTCCACGCGCCAACCGGCCCCAAGCAGGCCCAGGCCGCATCCACCCCGGCGCCAGCCAGGCCCTTCGGAATGGGTGACAAGGCCGTGATCACCCTCGACGACACCGACGCGACTTACGAGGGCGATTGGGAAGTGAGCAGCAAACTGACGCCGCTTGTCGGAAGCGGTTATCACCACGACAAGAACGAGGGACGTGGCGCCAAGTCCGCAAAATTCTCCGCGACGCTTCCGGAAGCCGGCGCCTACGCCGTGCGGCTGCTCTACACCACGAGTCCGAACCGTGCGTCGAATGTCCTCGTGATCGTCCACACTCCGGACGGCGACCGCGAATTGCGAGTCGACGAGCGCGAGGAATGCCTCGTTAACGGATTACCCAGGTCGCTGGGCGAGTACCGTTTCCCCGCCGGCCCGGGAACGCTTGTCACCATCTCGAACAAAGACGCCAACGGATTCGTGGTCATCGATGGCTTGCAAATCCTGCCTGCGGAGACGGCCAAACGGCAACGCCTCGAAGCGGCCTTCAAGGCCGGGATCTCCAACGAAGGAAAATCGTCCGCGCCCACCCGAACCGCCGCAACCGTCGCCGTCTCACCGCTCGCGGCCCAAACGCTGAACACCGTTCTGCCCAGCCGCGACACCGAACCGATCCAATTGGCCAAAGACACTCCGGCCCTGGGGGTGGATGGCCGCCATTTTGATCTCGTCGTGATCGGCGGCACCGCCAGCGGAGTCGCCTGCGCCGTTCGCGCCGCGCGCGAGGGCTGCAGCGTCCTCCTCGTCCAGCACAACCACCACATCGGCGGCATGCTGGCGAACGGCTTGATGCAATGGGATGCCCTCTATGGCGGGCCGCGCGCTCCGCTCTTCACCGAGTTGCTCGGCAGGATCGAAAAGCATTACATCGATACTTTCGGGAAGGATTCGAAGGAGCATCAAATCATGCGCTATACCCACGAACATTATCCGGTGAGCTGGGTGGAACCGCATGTCATGGAACGCGAGTGCCACCGGCTCATCGCCGAGGAAAGGCATGTCACCCTTTTCCTCGCGCACTATCCCGCCGCGGTCGAGCGGGAAGGTGCGAAGATCACGGCCGTCACCTTGCGGGAGTATGACACGACCCGTGATATCCGGGTCACCGCCGCGATGTTCGCCGACGCCACCTACGAAGGCGATCTCCTCGAGCTCGCCGGGGTCCCGTACCGCGTGGGACGCGAAGCGCGCTCGGAATACGGCGAACCGCACGCCGGCAAAATCTACACCAATACCACCAGCACCCCCGCACCACGCGACGCCGTCGAAGGGCGCTTGAACATCCGCCCCTATAACCAATGCGAGGGGACGATCGACCCGGACAGCCCTTTCAGCGCGGACCGCGCGGTGCAGGCCTACAACTATCGCTTTTGCCTTTCGCGCGATCCGGCCAATCGTGTGCTGCCGGACAAACCCGCCAAGTACGATCGCGAGGAGTTCGTCCATTACGACCGCAAGAGCCTCGCCACCAATCCCGGCCCGAATCAAAAGTCCCACATGAACAGCCCGATTCTGCCGGGCGAAAATGCCGCTTATCCCGAGGCCACCTGGCCGGAGCGGGAAAAAGTCATCACCCGCCATCGCGACTTCGCCCTCGGCCTGATGTGGTTTCTGCAAAACGACGAATCGGTTCCGGAAAAGCAACGCACCGCTTTCCTCGAGTGGGGCCTGGCCAAGGATGAGTTCCCCGACAACGACCACATCCCCTACGAGATGTACGTTCGCGAAGCGCGCCGGCTCGTCGGACGCCATGTCCTCACCGAGCAGGATAATTTGCTCGCGCCTGGTCTTGGCCGCACGCCCATCATGCCCGATAGCATCGCCATCACCGATTGGTACATGGACTCGCACGCCTGCACGAAAGATTCCCGACCCGGCTACCGCTACGACGGCAAACTCATCCTCACCGAGGAGTCGCGCCCGGCGCAAATTCCCTATCGTGCGTTGCTGCCGCAGGGCGTGGACAATCTGCTCGTCCCCGTCTGCCTCAGCGCCACGCACGTCGCCTGGGGCGCGGTCCGGCTGGAACCGGTATGGATGGCCACCGGCGAAGCCGCCGGTTTCGCCGCCGGTATGGCAAAGCGCGACGGCATTACTCCCGCCGCACTCGACCCCAACCTTCTCCTTCGAGAGCTGGCCAACCACGGGCAAATGATCAGCTTCTTCAACGATTTAAAGGTCGACGCACGGGACGCGAGAATTTCCGCCATCGAGTACTTGGGCACAAAAGGTTTCTTCGCCAGCTACGACGCACGGCCGAACGAGCCGCTGAGCGAACCGGTCGCCGAAGCCTGGGTGCGCGGCTTGGCCGACTTGCGCGCCGGGAAGCTGGATTCCTCGAAACTGGCGCAGACCGTCTTCGTGGCGGATCAAAACGACGCCGCGCCCATCACATCCGATCACTTTTCCGAGCTGCTGCGGAAAGCGGGAGTACCGGCGTATCTCGTTGGTGAGGTCCGCAGGCGCCTCGGGCCTCCGCGAAACGACACTTTCGCCCGCGGCGACGTCTGCTACGCCTTCTATCAACTCCTCATTTATCCATGAACCCGCGACTCACCCACTCCGACCTGCTGCAACTCAAACGCTGGAACACGCCCACCATTTACAACGGCTGGGAGCAGATCACCAAACACGACGCCAGCGCCGCGGGATTCAATCTCGAGGAAACGCGCGACTTCATGCCGCAAATGGGGCCGATGGCGGGCTACGCCGTCACGGTGATCTTCGAACCCAGCAAAGCGGAGCATCCGCAGAAGAACCCGCGGGCCTGGGGCGAGTACCGCGAATATGTGGCCAGCGTGCCCGGTCCGAAAATCGTGGTCGTGCAGGACCTCGATAAACCGCGTACCATCGGCGCCTTTTGGGGCGAGGTGAACAGCAACATCCATCGCGCACTCGGCTGCGTCGGCACGATCACCGACGGGGCCATCCGCGACCTCGATGAGATGGCCAACGCCGGCTTCAAGGCGCTCGCCCGGCGGCTGTGCGTCGGCCATGCCTTCTCCTGCCCGGTGCGCTGGAATTGTGAAGTCGAAGTCTTCGGGCGCAAAATTCAGCCGGGACAACTCCTCCACGCGGATAAACACGGCTTCCTGGCAATTCCGGAGGATGACGAGCCGCGGCTGCTCGAGGCCGCCCGTTTCATGGACGCGAACGAATGCGAAACCCTCATCCCCGCCGCGCGCGGCACCGCCGGCCAGGCGACCGCGGATGTTCTCGCCGCCATCAATGAAGCCGGGCGGAAATTCGGCGAAAACGCGCGGGCAAAATTTGGCCGCAGGGGAGAATGGTGAATCGATGGGCGTCAAAAACCTCGCCGCCTTCGCCGCGATCGGCTTCCTGGCCGGGACAAACTGCCTTGCGCAAACGGCCGCCGCTCCGCAGATGACCTGGAAACAGTTACCTTCCATTCCCGATCGTGAAGGTTTCGCGGGGACCCTTGCCGGGGTGAGCGGCGGAGCGTTGATCGTGGCCGGTGGGGCGAACATTCCCGGCGACAAATGGGCGGAACCGCTCGGGAAGAAATGGTATGACTCGGTTTTCATCCTCCCGCATCCCGATGCAGAATGGCGCACCGGCTTTAAGCTGGCGCACCCGCTGGGCTACGGGGTGTCGATCAGCGCCAACGACAGCCTCATCTGTCTCGGCGGCAGCGATGCGACCAAGCACTATGCCGAGGCCTTCGCCCTCCAGTGGAAGGATGGCAAACTCACGCGCAAGGCGCTGCCAGCCTTGCCGGGACCGTGCGCGAATGCCTGCGGCGCGATGGTGGGCCGGACGATTTACGTGGCCGGCGGCATCGAGACACCCATGGCGACCACCGCCCTGCATAACTTCTGGGCGCTCGATCTCGACGCACCCGAACCACTCTGGCGGGAACTCGATCCCTGGCCGGGCCCAGAGCGCATGTTTGCGGTCGCGGGCCGGATCGAGGGATCGTTCTACCTTTTCAGCGGAGTGAAACTTTCCGCCGGCGAGGATGGAAAACCGGTGCGCGAGTTCCTCCGCGATGCCTACCGCTTCACGCCCGGCGAAGGTTGGAAGCGACTCGCCGATCTTCCACGCGCCGCCGCCGCAGCGCCTTCCCCCGCGCCGACGAGCGTCTCCCGGCTGTTGATTATCTCCGGCGACGACGGACTCAATGTGGCCTTCCAGCCCCTGGAAAAGCACCCCGGTTTTCCGCGCAACGCGCTCGCCTACGATGCCGACACCGATGAATGGAGCATTCTCGGCAGTGTGCCCATCTCGCGCGCCACGGTGCCGGCGGTGCCGTGGAACGATCGCGTGATAATTCCCAATGGCGAGGTGCGACCGCGTGTGCGCACACCGGAAGTTTGGTCCGTACAACTGCGATAAAGGTATGGGTGGTCCACGAAACACACGAAGGACACGAAAAAAGGGAGCGGCGGGGAGCGGGCTTGAAACCGCCATGCGGCTTGAAAAGCGCCCCTGCCAGCACCGCTGCACACGGCGTTAGCATGAATCGCCGGCCACGTTCCGCAGAAAGTCCTTTTATGTATTCCGTGTTTTTCGTGGACCCTCTCCGCTTCAACTTCCACGCATTGGGTTTCGCGTTCGCTGCGGAGACTATTGGATGTTGGAAGCCGAGGCTTTGCGAGACGCCCATGGCGCAATGGGGGCAATTGCGGCGAAGCCGCCCCCTATTTTCCGTGGCCGCCTCATGAACTTCCCCACCCGCCAAGCCTGGCTCGTCGTCGCTCTGCTCTGGCCCGTCGCGCTCCTCAATTACCTCGACCGCCAGATGCTCGCCACGATGGGCGTCTCGATCGGCCGGGACATCATCGAGGTCCAAAGCGCCGCGGTCTATGGGCAACTCATGGGCGCCTTCCTTTGGGTCTACGCCGTCACCAGCCCATTCGGCGGGATCTTCGCCGACCGCGTCAATCGCAAATGGCTCATCGTTGGCAGCCTCGGCGTCTGGTCCACGGTGACCCTGCTCATGGGCGTCGCGCACAACTACACGACGCTCATCTGGCTGCGAGGCGTGATGGGCTTGAGCGAGGCGTTCTACATGCCCTCCGGCCTTTCACTCATTGCCGATTATCATCGCGGGGCGACGCGCTCACTCGCGGTGGGCGTCCACATGAGCGGCCTCTACATGGGTCAGGCGCTCGGCGGTATCGGCGGTTGGATCGCGCAAAGCATCTCCTGGCGCGCCGCCTTTGGAAGTTGCGGCTGCGTGGGCGTAATCTATGGGATCGTGCTCGCCATCTTCTTGCGCGAGAAAGAGGGCCGCGGAGCGGTCACCACCTCGCCCGTGCCGGGACCGGGGCACGACCCCACCCCAGTATGGTGGCTCGGCTATGTCATGCTGGTGTTGTGCTTTGCGCTGCCGAGCTTTCCGGGTTGGGCTGTCAAAAATTGGCTGCCCACCTTGCTCCAGGACCGCTTTTTCCTGGACCAGAAAAGCTCCGGATTATGGGCCACGATCATCTATGCCAGCGCCGCGTTTTGCGGCGTGGTCCTCGGCGGGCGAAGTTCGGATTTCCTGTTCACGCGTCACGTCCATGGGCGCACGTGGGTGAGCGCGTCCGGACTGCTCTGCACCGCCGTGGCCATCATCGGCATCGGTCTCGCACCGGCCTTTTGGGCCGTGATCGCTTGCTCGGCGCTTTATGGCTTTGGCTTCGGCGTCTTCGACGCGAATAGCATGCCGATCCTCTGCCAGGTCGCGCCTCCGCGGTTTCGAGGCACTGGCTACGGTCTGATGAATTTCTGCGGCACCGGCGCGGGCGCGCTGGTCACCCCGCTGCTCGGCAAACTGAAGGACAGCGGCACACCACTCGCCCTGAGCTTTGCCTATTGCGCCATCCCGGCGCTCCTCGCCGCGGCCATGATGGTTCTCATGCGCCCTCGCGATCGCGACCGCGGCGTCGCCGTCTGAATGCTCTTATGCTCAAGATCACGAATCGACTGACCGGCCTGGTGGCCGCTCCCTACACCGCCTTCCACGCGGATGGCAGCCTCAATCTTGCCGCCATCGAAACGCAGGCCGCTTCACTCATGGCGAATGACGTGACGGGCGCCTTTGTCTGCGGCACGACCGGCGAAGGCATTTCCATGACCGTCGCCGAGCGCCTGCAAGTGGCCGAGCGCTGGCGGCAGGTTGCCGGCTCCCGCCTGCGCATCATCGTCCACGTCGGGCATACTTCGCTGGGCGATGCGCGCACGCTGGCCGCTCATGCGGAAAAAATCGGCGCGGATGGCGTGAGTTGTCTCGCGCCGTTTTTCTTCAAGCCGTCGAGCTCACACCATCTGGCCCTCTTCTGCGCCGAAGTGGCCGCCGCCGCGCCGGCGCTGCCATTTTACTACTACCACATCCCATCGATGACCGGCGTCAGCCTGCCCGCGGCGGATTTCCTGCGCGCGGCGGCGCCGCTCATCCCAAACCTGGCCGGCGTCAAATTCACCTTCGAAAACCTCATGGATTTCGCCGAATGCCTGCGCCTGGACGGAGGACGGTACGACATCGTCTTTGGCCGGGACGAAATCCTCGTCGCCGGCCTCTCGTTGGGCGCCCGGGGCGGCATCGGCAGCACCTACAATTTCATGGCGCCGATCTTCCACGAGATCATCGCGGCATTCGAGAAGGGCGACCTGGCAACGGCTCAGGCCAGACAGGCCGCCGCCAACGCGATCATCCAGATTTTTATCCGCTACGGCGGCCTGCCCGCGGGGAAGGCGATCATGAAAATGATCGGCCTGGATTGCGGGCCCACGCGTCTCCCGCTGCGTCCGCTCGACGAGCAGCAGCGGGTGCAATTACGGAGCGAGCTGGAGCCGGCTGGATTTTTTGATTTCTGCTCGCGGAGATGACTTGGGAAGCAGGCGCGTGGCCTTGTCTCGGGCGGGATACATTCGCGCACCACCGGGCAACAACCGCGCTCTGGGATATTTTCAGCATTTCCCTAACAGTTCGAGCGGCGCGGCATTAACACGAAACACACCGATAGGCTCCTCGATTTCACACTCTCCTCCCGACCATGACACGCCTCCTTCCGCTGCTGCTCGCCAGCGCAGCATTCCTGACAACCGTTCCACGCAGCATCGCCGCACCACTCGTCTACGAAGGCACGGACGGCCCCGCCAAAGGCAAACAGATCGTCTTCATCGCCAGCGATCATGAGTACAAGTCCGAGGAAATCCTGCCCCAACTCGCGCGCATCCTCGCGAAGCATTACGGCGCGAAGTGCACCGTGCTGTTTGGCGTTGATCCGCAGACGGGTTTCATCCATCCGGGCAATTCGAATATACCCGGCACCGATGCCCTCAAGACCGCCGATTTGCTGGTGATCTTCACGCGTTTCCAGGATCTTCCGCCCGAGCAAATGCAACCCATCGTCGATTACCTCGATCGCGGCAGACCCGTCATCGGCCTGCGGACCGCGACGCACGCGTTCAAGATCCCCGCCGACGGCTCCTTCGCAAAATTCGATTTCCAGTACAAAGGCGAAGAGTTCAAAAACGGCTTCGGTCGCCAAATCCTCGGCGAAACGTGGGTCGGCCACTACGGGCCAAATCACAAGTCCAGCACGCGCCTGGAGATTGTCCCCGAGAAGGCCGCGCACCCGGTCCTGCGCGGGGTCAAGGACGCCTGGGCCGAGGTCGGCGCCTATAATGCGAATCCCATCGAGGGTAGCGAAATCCTCGTCAACGCCCAACCGCTCACCGGCATGGACCCAACCTCCCCCGCCGACGAAACCAAGAAGCCCATGCCCGGCGCCTGGGTCCGCGAATACAAAAGCGCTTCCGGCAAAATGGGCCGCGTCTTCGCCACCACTTATGGTGGCAGCGGCGACCTCGTGAATGACGGCTTCCGCCGCATGCTCGTCAATGCTACGCTCTGGGCCATGGGACTCGAGTCCGCCATCACGCCCGACAACGATATCAGCATCGTCGGGCCGTATCGACCGACCTGGCACGGCGGCGCCCGGCGCGCCAGGGACATCAAACCCGAAGACCTCGCCGGTTGGGACACCCCGATTCTGCCCGAAGAAAAGAAGTAACTCACCCTATGAATTCCACTCCCCAGATTACTCGTCGCAACTTCGTCGCCAGGACGGCGCTCGCCACGGCAGCCACCGTTGCTGCGCCGGCTCTGCTCCACGCCGAATCCTCCGAGCGTTTTAAAGTCACCGTCTTCAGCAAGGCGTTCGCCCAATTCAGCCCCGATGAAACGGCCGATCTGCTCGCGGACGTCGGCTGGGATGGCATCGAGTGCCCCGTCCGCGCGAAGGCCGGCCAGATCGCCCCGGAGAAGGTCGAGGAAGACCTGCCGAAGATGGTCGAAGCGTTGAAAAAGCGCGGCAAGGAAGTCACCATCGTCACCACCGAGATCACCAGGATCGACCCGCTCGCCGAAAAAATCCTGCGCACCGCGGCGAAACTCGGCATCAAGAAGTATCGCCTCGGCTTCGTCAAATATACGGCGGACAAATCCATTCCCGAAACCGTCCGCGAAGTGGGCGCGGCCCTGAAAGATCTTGCCGCGCTCAATCACGAGCTCGGCCTGCAAGGCGGCTGGCAGAACCATTCCGGCGCCGATATGGTCGGCGCACCGCTCTGGGACCTCTGGACCATGATTAAGGACCTCGATCCGCGCGACATCGGCGTGTGCTTCGACATCGGCCATGCCACGCTCGAGGGTGGACTCTCGTGGCCCGTCCAGGCGCGCCTGATGGCGCCCTACTACGTCGCCGTTTTCCTCAAGGATTTCCGCTGGGAACAAGGCGCCAAAGGCTGGGAGCCGTTGTGGTGCAACTTCGGCGAAGGCGCCGTGCACCGCGAATTCCTCACCCGCCTCAAGGCATCCTCCTTCGCCGGCCCCCTCTGCCAGCACTTCGAATACAAGACCCTCGGGACTGGCCCGGAGATGATCGCCAATATGAAGAAGGACTTCGCGAAATTACGCGAGTGGCTGGCGTGAAGGGGGAAAGAAGTGCTCGGTTCTCAGTGCTCAGTTCTCAGTGAGAGCACCGAAGCGGCACTGGGCACTGGGCACTGGGCACTGGGCACTGGGCACTGGGCACTGGGCACTGGGCACTGGGCACTGGGCACTGGGCACTGGGCACTGGGCACTGGGCACTGGGCACTGGGCACTCTCCCGAGTTGCAATCCTCCCAAGCTGTCGTTTACTCAGACCCCACCCTTCCAGAATGAAAACGCTGCTCTTCCTGGCCATTCTCTCCCTCGGTGTCCCAGCCTTCGCCGAGCTTCCCGGCTCCGATCTGCTCGCCGATCTCATCATCAAGCAGTTCGACACCGACCACGATTCGATGATCGACATCAACGAATGGCAAAACGGCACCAACGAGGGCTTCGATGAAATCGATGCCAACCACGATGGTTTCATCGCGGAGTCTGAAATAGACGACCTCGCCGACCCGCTGAGCGAAGAAATGCCCCGGATCGCCGCCACCGCCTGCGTTGCCCTCATCAAAAAAATCCTCCTCACCTTCGACACCGACGGTGGCCATCGCGTGAGCAAGGCCGAGTACGAGCGGGGCTGCGCCGCGATCTTCAAGCTGCTCGACACGAATCACGACGGCCTGCTCACCAAAGCCGAGCTGGCCGATCTCCCCTTCAAATTCTTCCAGCGCAGCGATAAGAGATAGGAACCAGGAAGCGGCTTCGCCGAAACATCCAACACCCAATGGGTTCCGCAACCAGTGCGAACGCTCATGCGCGGAAGCATTCCGCAAAAACGATGAATTTACGCAATGGTGACGCGGAGCCGGTCCCGTAGCCGCGGGAGAGACGCTTGGGCGACATGGGGCGATGATCCAAATACACGAGAGATTTCCCGCGCGAAACTTTCGTGTATTTCGCGGATTTCGTGGTTTAAATACTCTGTTTGTGTACTCGGCGTTGAAATCCCTAGCCGTGCTGGTCTTATTCGCGGCCGTTGCGTTCCCGGCGCTCGGCCAGCAATCCGAAGATCACGTCACCCAGGACGTCGCCCTCAAATCGATTTCCACCTTCCGCGAAGATCCCGAATCCGAGCGTGGCCACGTGGCGGCAGCCATCATTGTGCGCTTCGCCAAAGAGAGCCCCGACGTCGAAGTGACGGCTGGCCCCGGATTCCTTCCCTGGATGTCTGCCAAACCATTGCCTAAAGAAAGCAGCACCCTTCTCGCCGCGTACATCGCCGGCTCGGTGCGTTCGCAGCTCGAGAGTGGCAGGACGAAAAATGACGCCCTGGCCGGCGAGGAGCAAGTGATTGAGACGTATCTAAAACTCCAAAAAAACACTCCCTCTCTCCACATCGACGCCGTCGAAAAACTCATCGACCTCCAGAAACAGGGCAAGCTGAAGGAGTATCTCGATTCTGCTAAATGAGCTCCGCAATCTGCACCGCGTTGAGCGCGGCGCCCTTGAGGAGTTGGTCGCCGGCGACCCAAAAGGCGAGGCCGTTGTCCAGCGCGCAGTCGAGACGCAACCGGCCCACCTGGCAGTCGTCTTTTTCCGTCACGTAGAGCGGAAGCGGGTACTCAGCTTTGGCTGGATCGTCCACCACCTCAAGCCCCGGCGCTTGGGCGAGCACTTCGCGCGCGTCCTTGAGCGAAACCGGCCGTTCAAACTCGGCGTTCACCGCCACGCTATGCGCCCGGTAGACCGGCACGCGCACGCAGGTGACGGAGGCCTTGAAGGTCGGATGGTGCATGATGCGCCGGCCCTCGTTTTGCATTTTCATTTCTTCCTTGGTGTAACCGGTTTCGAGAAAGGAGTCGACGTGCGGCAGGACGTTGAAGGCGATCTGGTGCGGATAAACCTTCTTCTCCACGGGCATCCCGTTGACCACGGCATGCGCCTGCGTGCGCAGTTCCTTGATGGCCTCCGCCCCGGTGCCGCTCACCGCCTGGTAACTCGCGGCAAAAATGCGCTTCACCCGAAACTCCTGGTGCAGCGGATAAAGCGCCATGAGCGTGATCGCCGTGGTGCAATTCGGGTTCGCGATAATGCCGCGGTTTTTCTTGATGTCCCTGGCGTTGATTTCCGGGATGACCAGCGGCACCTCGGGATCCATGCGAAAAGCGCTGGAGTTGTCCACCACGACGGCTCCCGCCTGCACGGCGAACGCGGCGAACTTCTTTGAGATGCCGGCCCCGGCGCTGAAAAGCGCCACATCCACTCCGGCGAATGAATCCTCGCGGAGTTCCTGGACGGGGGTCTCTTCGCCGTGAAACGGCAGGGTCTTGCCCACCGACCGGGCGGAGGCGAGCAGCGTCAGCTTGCCCACGGGGAATTTGCGCTTCTCCAGCGTCTTGATCATCTCCACCCCCACGGCTCCGGTGGCTCCGACGATCGCGACGTGTAAATTCTTGCTCATAAAAAGGGCCGCGCACTGTATCGGCTCGCCCGCGCAATGCAAATGCGGCGGTTGCGGAGGAGGCTGAGCTACCTCTTGAGGCCGGCACTGGCGGGCGCGTCGAACAACTGCGGCACGGCAAACGCGGCCATCCCGCTGTCGCTGTGGGCGATGCCAGGCGCGGTCGCCAGTTTCCAGCCGAAAGGCACGCCCAGTGTCTCGGCTCGGTGTTTACCGGCAGCGAAAAAGGTGTGCCCACGGACAAAACGATTGGGGCCCTGGGCGAGCGCGCCGGGGGTCCGGCGCAGATTCTCCGCAGCAGGATCGGTATCCGCCGTTCCCAACAACACGATGAGCGGGCGCTGCAACATCGTCTTGAGCGCGGCATCATCGATGGCGGAGCCGCGCAGGCCGTAAGGAAAAGCGATCTCGGGGTCGGGCACCGTCCACCAGCCGGCATTGGCGGCCACGGCCTTGCCCACGCGGGCTTCGGGGACGAAGTAGAGAAAGCGATGCACGAATTGCGCTCCCGCAGAGTGGCCGTAGAGAAAATAGCGCTCGCTGCGACTTCCGGTGGCCGCCTTCACCGCGTCGAAGATGGGTTCGATGAAGCTGAATGCCCACTGCGCGCGCGGCAATGGATGGCCCTTCTCATCCACGGTCCCGCCGAGGGCATAGCTTTCGCTGCCCGGGAAAGCGGCTTCCGAGAACTCCGGAGCCACGAGGATAAATCCATACGTTTGCGCGTAAGGCGCCCATTCGTCCCGATAGCGGCTGGCGTCACGGTGGACCCCGTGCATCACGATCAAGACCGGTGCTTCCGGGCGCGCGTTCTCAGGCAGGTAGTACCACACCGGCACCGTTTGATTCGCTCCTTGAAACTCGAAGCGGCCCGCGCCGGCGCCCAGTGTCGCGACTTTGGCGCTCGTTTTATCAAGCGGAGCTTCGGCCGCGCTCAACAGAAGCGCACCGTGGAAACCAAGAAGACAGATGCTGATGACGCGGGCCAGGAAATTCATGAGTGCGGGGAGTGAATGGAGCGGTGGTTGGGGCGGTTCGCCGGATGGTTTGGGTTTGGGCCGGAACTCGCGAGGAAAATCGGTACTGCCGTTCCCGCGGGAATTCCGCACACTTTTCTTCGTTCGCGGCCGATTCCACCAGCTCCGCCAGCCAAAATCGCTCGCAAAAGGGTGCGTGGCTCTCGATTGTCTCCACAGCGCCACAGAATTCCCGCCAAACTTCGAATCTCAACCTCCCCAATGCACATCCGCGTCCATGTTCCCTCCCAAACGCTCGATCTGGTCGACGGCGCCGGCAAAATCGTCCGCTGCTACGCTATTTCCACGTCGCGGTTCGGCTTGGGCACCGAGCCGGACAGCTTTAAGACACCCGCCGGCCGGTTCCGTGTCGCCGAAAAGATCGGCGACGGGGCTCCGCCGGGAGAGATTTTCGTGAGCCGGGTGCCGACGGGCCAGATCGGGGGTGAAGACGACGACCACGACCATGTACAAACGCGCATCCTCTGGCTCGACGGGCTCGATGCCGACAACACCAACACCCACGAGCGCTACATCTACATCCACGGGACGAATGCCGAATCGAAACTGGGCACACCCACCAGCATGGGCTGTATCCGCATGAACAACCTCGACGTCATCGATCTCTACGACCGCGTCCCGCCGGGGACCACGGTGGAAATACAACCATGATCCGTTTCACAGACGAAGTGTCATGGTGTCGAAAAAAACGTTGTCTTGTCCTGTCAAACAACGAACATCGCCGCCCTATGCCCACTGGCAAAGAAAGGAGGGAAAACTACCAGCAATGAAATATATCGCACTGATCGCGCTCGCCGCGATGGCTCTGAGCCTTGGCGCCTGCGCCAGCAAGCCTTCGACGTCGACTACATCGACCGCTTCGACCGGTTACAAGAAATAAGGAGCGGTCCGAGGGGACTTCCTTTTCACGAAAGCCAGGCCGGTTCCAACCGGCCTGGCTTTTCTCGTACCCGCACCTCCGCCTTTTCCGACGTCTTTGGTTTAAACCAGAAACCCAACACTCTTTTCGCCATTTTTCTCCGCACCCGAGAGGGACGCGCTATTTTAACGACGTGCTCACCGCCAACCAGCCCCGCTGCCTCCACGACCTCCCCTTCCCGGCGTTGGCTCGCGAAATGGAGGGCCTCTCCCCGGTGCATACGCGGACCCTCTGGAGGGCCCTCTACCGGGAAGCGGCGTTCGACCTGGCCGGCCGGAGTCAATTCCTCCCGCCCCTCCGCCGCTGGCTCGAGCACACGGCCAGCCGGCTCTCCAACGATACACCCGATCTGGTCGCCGAAACCGCCAGCACCGACGGCCTTACGCGCAAGTTCCTGCTCCGGCTCACCGATGCCCAGACCATCGAAACCGTGCTCATGAGCTACCGCGGGCGGTTCACCGCCTGCGTCAGCACCCAGGCGGGCTGCGCCATGGGCTGCGTGTTCTGCGCCACGGGGCAGATGGGTTTTAGCCGTCATTTGCGTCCCGGCGAAATCGTCACCCAGGTGCTCCATGCCCAGCGCTCCCTGCAAGCCCGTCACGAATCGGGTCTCCGCAACCTCGTCCTGATGGGCATGGGCGAACCGCTGCACAACTACGACGCAGTGATGACCGCGCTGGAGATCATTACCGACAGGCGCGGACTCAATATCGGCCCAGGCCGCATCACCCTCAGCACCGTCGGCGTCGTTCCCGGCATCCTGCGGCTCGCCGAGGAAAACCGGCCGTATCACCTCGCGGTGAGCCTCCACGGCGCCACCGAGGACGAACGCGCCGCGCTCGTCCCAGTCAGCCGCCGCTGGCCCCTGTCTGAACTCATCGCCGCCTGCCGCGCCTACGGCGCCATCACCGGTCGCCGGATCTTCTTCGAGTGGACCCTCATTGCCGGTCAGAACGATTCCCCAAGCCAGGCCTCCCGCCTCGCCGCGCTGCTTGCCGGCCTTGACGCCCACGTGAACCTCATCCCGCTCAACCCTACCGGCGGCTTCGCGGGCGCCGCCAGTTCGACGGCTGCGGCCACCGAATTCCAGCGTACCCTGCGCGCTGCGGGCCTCCCCTCCACCGTCAGGCAACGCCGCGGGATCGACGTCGCCGCCGGCTGCGGCCAACTGGGAAAGTTGAGAGTCGCGAGCTGATATTCGAGCTTTGCGAGAAGATCCACTCTCAACGAGCAACGCTTCTACAGCCCTACCGGATGCCGAATGACACACCCACTCGCAGGTCGCCCCTGCATCGTCCATTGCGGCCCCTCGCTGCCATCGGTCCAGCCCGTATCAAAGCGCAGCCCGGCGACGGAGAGGAAGACATGTCCATCCTTCGCGTAGACGTTGATCCATTCGCCTTCACCGGCATCGCCGTAATCGCGGAATTCCTTGGAGACCATGCAGCCCTGAAGCAGCCCCGCCTCCCGGAGGACAAACGACGCGGTCCCGGAGCAATCGTACGCGGTGTCGATATCCGTCCCGTGGCCGCCACCCCAGCGGTACGGCAATCCCGCGATCCGGTTTCCCGCCGCGATTGCCGCCTGGACCTTCTCTGGCGCACCCGGCGGCGCAAATGCGTAACCACCCCGGATCACCGCCGTCTTCCCGGGAACGTAATGATAGGAATAGTAGACCTGGTCACACCCCGTGCAAAGCACCAGGGTCGCAAGGAGCAGGAAGAGGGGAAAGAGGCGGGGCATAAATCGGAATGTGAATTCGCAACGCAAGAATCGGGCCCATTTTAGAAATCCGTTTGGGTGATTCTTTCGTGAAGGCGGTGGAAAACGGCCCGCGAATGACGCGGATGACGCAAATGGGGAGAATTCCTTCGCGAGATGAGCGTGATGCACGGGCCAAATTCCTGAAGACGACTTATTTCGGAGTCTGTTCTTCTTGCAAGCCGCCCCTACGGTCCAAGCAGATCGTTAACCAAGGCCGCGAGGCGATAGCCCGCGACCGCCAGCCGCCGGCAGGCGATCTTGTGCGATTCGTGGACGAACTCGGGCGTAAGCGGGCGTACTTCCGTATTGGCCGGCGGATCGCCAGGTGGGTAGGCCTGCCGGCAGGCGATCCGGTAGCTTTCGGTGGCCCATCGCAGCGCGTCCGCCGGCTCCGCCACCTCGGGAAGGCTCGATCGGGGAAATTCCGCCATGATCTTCCTCGCTTCCGTCACGATCACGCCCTGACCCGGCGCCCCGGGGCGGTTGTCGACACGTGGCGCCGTCCACGTCTCTAAAATCCTGCCATCGACGGCGTCAAAGCGAAACGCCTTGTCCCAATAAGTGTGCAAGGTCTGCAACTGCTTCTGCCCCAGATCGGAGAATGGCACACCACTAATCAGGTAGGTATTACCGCCGCGATCGTAGTTCCGTTCAGTCGCGTGCAGCGGTTGATGGATGTCGCCGACGAGGTGCACAAGCATGCCGAGCGCGACCGTGCGTTGCGAAGAGTCGGCCGCCGGGTCGCGCAGCGCTTTTACGCTGTCCTCGATGGCGGAAACCACGTGCGGCGCAGACGGCGATTGGATCGGCGCCCCTGCTGGCGTCCATGGGATGTCAATATAGTGCAACTTCGACCACGGATACTCGCGACCGAGCCCGCGCATGTCGTCCAGCCAGCATCCCGCCGTGACAAAGTGGTACGGCTGGCCCGCGTTGAAGCGCGAATCCAGCGTCTTGACCAGGTCGTCCGCCCGCGTGCGGACGGCCGGTGTCATCTGTTCCCACGCAATTTGATCGATGATCATGTGCCCGGCCGGGTCCCAGGCCCGCGCGGCGCACGGCGCAAGCATCGCGCACGCCGCAAAGGCGAGCGTCCGCAGGGCGTTCACTTCACCGCTCCCGTCGCGTCGAGCCGCCGGAGCTTGATCTCCCGGAAAGCGCCGCGCGTGCGGAATGTCGCCAGGCCAAAGGGTACCGACAATTCAATCTCCCCGGGTCGCATGCTGATCTTCTTTCCTTCGGTTTCGATGTTGATGATCTTCTCGTTGTCCAGCCAGGCCTCGATCTTTTCCGGCGTGACGCGGACGCGAATCTTGTACCAATGGCCGGTATCGAACTTGATGAATTTGGTGGTCTCGTTCTCGGAAGCGTCGTCGCCGTTGATACTCGAAAGTCCGACCAGCGCGCCGCCCCAGCCGCCAAGGATAATAGTGAAAGCCGAGTCGCCGTAGGGCAGCGTGAGGCCGCAAAAGAAATCCGTGCCTTCGAGCCGCGTCGCCTCGAGGGAGACTTCGTAGTTGGTCTTCGGCGCCTCGCCGGCGAGATTCATGCCGGTGATGTCGCTGCCCACGCCAAGCACCATCGTGCCTTTCTCGACCTCCACCGTACCCTGGCCGGCGAAATTCGGCGCTTTCCAGCCGGTGAGTGTTTTGCCGTCGAAAAGCGGCTTCCACTCCGGTTCCGGCTCCGCGCCGAGGGCGCCAGCGGAAAGCGAAACGAGGCCGAGCGTGGTGAATTGAAGAAAGCGGCGGCGGGAGAACGGAGTCATGGCGGGATTTTGCGTGGTATTTGCAAATTAGAAAGTCGCAACTGGGAGGAATAAAACCGTCGGGATGGATGGCCGGCCTCGCGATGCTACTTCGCACCCGCCTGCAAGGCCCGGCGGGCCTGGGCCGCGGCCGCAATCAGCTTCGCGTCCGTGGCGGAGGCAAACTTCGGCCACACGGCTTCCAAAGCCGCGCGCGCCGGCGCGGCCGCGCGCGCGGCGAGGGCGATCGGTTCGCCGGTCACGTAATCGACCGCCGGCGGCGCGGGCCACCGGGCGAGCAGATTCAAGGCGTCGAATCGCAGCGGTTCCGGCAGATCTTCGCGCGCGGCGAAATTCGCCAGAGCCGTGGCGTTCTCCGCCTCGCCCACGCGAAAGCTGGCATTGAGCACACGGCACATCAGCGCTTCGTCCGAGGACGGATGCTCGATCAGCGCCGCGAGGTGCGGCAGTGCGCTGGCGATATTCTCGTCGTGAATCGCGCGGGCCGCTTCGAGCACCAGCGCGGGCTCCTCATCCTGGAGGAAGCGTGCGACCTCCGCGCGCCGCAGTTTTCGCATGGCCAGCAGAGCGCCCATCCGCACGGCGGCGGAGTCGTTTTGGGCCGCTTGCTCGAGCGCTGAAAAGTCGTGCAATCCCAGCAGCGCCTCGACATACGCCTGCCGCAGGTTCGGGTCGTGATCGCCCGCGTCGCGGAGCATGAGGATCAATTGGGGAAGCGCGTCCCTGTTGCCCAATTTCGCGAGCGCCTGCGCCGCAAACATGCTCACACGTTCGTCGGGATTGCGCAGCGCTCTGAGCAAACCGTCGAAAGCCGCCGAGACCCGCAGTTCACCCAGGACGCGCGCTGCCTGCGACCGCACCTCGAGGTCCTCGTTCTCCAGCAGAGAGATGAGCGGTTCGGCGATCTTGGCGCCCGTCCCCGGAGCTTTCTGCTCCGCGCGCCGCGCCGCGATGCCCAAGCCCCAAATAGCGTGCACCCGCGCGATTAATGGGTCGGGTCCGGCCTTCGGCGACAGCGCCGCTTCGCGCAGAAAATACTCGCCGTTCGGCGACGGGGAAAGCGCCAGGCGCCATTCCGCGGCGAGGCGAATGCGCTGGTCGGGGTGCTTGAGCAACCCACGCAGGTCGATCGGCGCCTTCTGATCCAGCTCGCCTCCGAGCAATCGTGCCACTTCTTCCACTGGCGGCTCAGGGATGGCATTGAGAAGTTTGAGAGAATAACCCGCCTCCTTTGCCGCACCGACGGTGGCCCGGTCGTCATGGGTGACAAACTCCAGCCGACCGCCCGGACGGAAAGCCATTTCCCGCACCACGGCGCCGCTGAGAGCCTCCTGCTCGTCGAGGAACAGAAATCCCGCGCCGTTTGGTCTCATGCACCAGAAAAAAATCGCCCTGCGAACGGGATTACTGACAAAGAAATGATCGTCGTAAAGCCCATTGAATCCTGTGCCGGGATAATGCGCGACCACCCAGGAGCCGGCCGGAACGTTGGCCACCGGCGGCAGCGCCCAGGCCGATTGTCCGTCGAAACGTCGCGCCCAGGGTTTCTCGGCCATCCAAGGGACCCGCGCCGGGTCCAGCGCGGAATGCAGCCAGCCCGTTCGCCAGCCATAGTCGCCGTTCTCCAGGAGGTAGAGCCAGCGGCCTTGCGACCCCGAACCCGCGTCGGCGGTAAAAAGATCGCCACGATTGTCGAAAGCCAGGTCGTGTGGATCACGCAGCCCGCGGCAGAATATCTCCGCATGGGAGCCATCCGGTTCGCTCCGCATGACCAGACCTTCACCAGGTGCTTCCAACCCCTGTTTTTCACCGGGCAAAACCGTGGCGCCGGCCTGGTGGGCGATCGTGTACAGCCTTCCATCGGGTCCAAGCGTCCCGCCGGAAACAAGCCGGCTTGGAAAATCGATCCCGAACATCCCGGTAAGATCGTCGCGCCGCCCGGCAGCCAGAGCGTCGCCGGGAGGCTGTTGCGGAAGGGCGGCCTTCTGTTCCGATGCGGACACCAGCGCCCACGGCTGAACTTCAAAATTCGCGCTCACTTTGAAGGATCCGGCGCCAGTTGCCGGGTCATCCGCTGCTTGCATTGGCAGCTCCAATGCGGCCAGAAGATAGAGCCAGCCATGGATGCGCGTGAAAGCCGGGGACATAGGCGCCAACGGTAGCGCACGAGATCGGGCGATCAAGACAGTGATGAGTGGCGCGGCCTGCGCCGTCAAAAAGATGTTCACTGCGGGAAAACCAGCTATGCTTTGAACGGGAAGCGACACATGATGTCCCATCGGAACAGAGCCACGTCACCACCGCTGCTCGATACTTAAAATACATGAAATCCACCAAACCCCTCTTTTGCTCCATGGCAGCCCTGCTTTTGGGCGCCGCCTTTGCGCCGCTCGGCCGCGCCGACGATATGCCAACGGTCAAGGTCGATCCCAAGCCGCTGCCGCAAGTGGTTGGGACACTCACGACCTTCGCCCCGGTGGTCGAAAAGGTCGCTCCGAGCGTCGTCACCATCGCCACGTCGAAGATGGTCAGCCAGGCCAAGAACCCCTATTTCAACGACCCTCTGTTCCGCCGGTTCTTCGGCATTCCCGACGACGGGCAGGAGCCGGGCGACGAAGCCCCGAAAGGCCGCGGCGGCAAGAAGCATCTTGAGCGCTTCGGCCTCGGCTCCGGCGTGGTCGTGAGTCCCGAAGGTCACATCCTGACCAACAACCACGTGATTGAGGGCGCGGATGAAATCATCGTCACGCTCGGCAACGACAAACGTGAATACAAAGCCCGGAAGATCGGCACCGACCCGAGCACGGATATCGCGGTCCTGAAGATCGAGCCCAATGCCAAGCTCCAGGAGATTACGTTCGCGGACAGCGACAAGCTGAAGGTGGGCGACCTGGCCATTGCGGTCGGCAACCCCTTCGGCCTCACGCAATCGGTCACCATGGGCATTATCAGCGCGCTGGGCCGCAGCGACACGCACATCACCGATTACGAAAACTTCATCCAGACTGACGCCTCGATCAATCCCGGCAATTCCGGCGGCGCGCTCGTGGACGTGGAAGGCCGTTTGATCGGCATCAATACGGCGATCTTCAGCCGCACCGGGGGCAATCAAGGCATTGGCTTCGCGGTGCCGTCCAATCTCGCCCGCACGGTCATGGAAAGCCTCATCAAAAACGGCAAGGTCTCCCGGGGCTTCCTCGGCATCGCCCTGCAACCGCTGAGCGACGATCTGGCAAAGGCCTTCAAGCTGGACGCCGACGCCGGCGCGCTCGTGGCCGAAGTGACACCGCGGAGCCCGGCGGAAAAGGCGGGCATCAAAGCCGGGGACGTAGTCGTGGCGGTGAACGGCAAGAAAGTCGAAGGCCCGCGCGAACTGCAATTGCTCGTCGCCGGCATCGCGCCCGGGACGAAGGTGGACGTGAAGCTGGTTCGCGACGGCTCGGAGAAGACCGTGAATGTGGAGCTCGCCGAACGCCCGATCAATAAGATTGCCGCCACCGATCAGCCGGAAAAGAGCGGCGATCCCGACGTGCTTGACGGCGTCACCGTCGGCGACATCAACGGCGAGACGCGCAAGAAGTTCGACCTGCCGGAGAACGCCTCGGGCGTGGTGATCACCGAAATCGACCCCGACTCCCCAAGTGCGGAGGCCGGCCTGAAGGCCGGTGACGTGATCCATGAGATCAACCGCGAGCCGATTAACTCGGCCAAACAGGCGGTGGATCTGAGCGAAAAGGTGAAGGCCGAAAAGAAGGTCCTCCTCCGCGTGTCCACGAAGGGCACCAGCCGCTACGTGGTGGTCGAGCGCAAGGACTGACGACCGGCCTCCAGTTGGATTCTCCAAATCCCCGCCGCGCGGCGGGGATTTTTGCGGATGATTTTTTAGAAGCTGTGCGCGGGGCGTTCTGCTACGAAGCACTGAATGTCTTCGTCTTCCTCCCACCGCAAAGTCCTCACCCTCGTCGCTGCTCTTCTCGGATGGCTATTTGATGGTTTCGAGATGGGGCTCTTTCCCCTCATTGGCCAGCCCGCCTTGAAAGACCTGCTCAGTGGCAGTGCGGCCTCCGATGGTGACGTCAACAAATGGTTTGGCGCCATCATCGCGGTCTTTCTCGTCGGCGCGGCCAGCGGCGGGGTGCTTTTTGGCTGGCTGGGTGACAAGATGGGCCGGGTGCGCGCCATGTCGCTGAGCATTCTCACCTATGCCATTTTCACCGGCGCCTGCGGTTTTGCCACCGAAGCCTGGCACGTCGCCGCGCTGCGCTTCGTCGCCTCACTGGGAATGGGCGGCGAATGGTCGCTCGGCGTCGCCCTGGTCAACGAGGTCTGGACCGCGAAGTCGCGCGCCGTCACCGCCGGGCTGATCGGCGCCGCAGCCAATGTCGGCTATCTCCTCGCCTCGCTCGTCAGCATGGTGGTTCTGGGCCACCTCGCTTCGATTCACGGGACGTTCGCCGCCGTCGGCCTCCCGGAAACCGCGGTGGCGCACCTGCTTTCCAGCTCCGCCTGGCGTTTGCTCATGATCAGCGGCGCTCTCCCCGCCCTGCTCACCTTCGGCGTTCTTTTCTTTGTGCCGGAATCCGAAAAATGGAAGGCCGAGCACGCGCGGGGCGCGACCGCCCATTGGGCGCGCTGGGACCTCTC
>Ga0302326_10001157_pt1 | contig 68543 bp, 57 predicted proteins | sample Palsa_T0_3_FD_202264 | JGI IMG/M metagenome (GOLD analysis project Ga0302326, IMG submission 202264) | Peat permafrost microbial communities from Stordalen Mire near Abisko, Sweden - Palsa_T0_3 | ecosystem: Environmental > Terrestrial > Soil > Palsa > Peat permafrost | place: Sweden: Abisko... | reverse complement strand
GGCCGTAGTGCCGGCCCGTGTAAAAGTAGACCAGCAACTTCACGGCCGCAATCGCGAAGACGATCGCGCCGGCGCCACGAAGGAACCTCAATAGCACGCTTCCAATAGAGCCAGCACCTCTTGCTCCATCATCGGCCGGTCCACTACGCCCATGTGTTCCAGCTCGTGCGTGATCGGACCCACGATCGATCCGATTTCATCGTGCGGAACCCCGGCGTCTCGCAGCCTTTTGGGAACATCGAACTGACCAATGAACTCCTCCGTCCGGTCCGCGCATTTGAGAGCGGCAGGCTTCGGATTCGAGCGGTCGAACGGAATACCGTAGCCTTCGGCGATGGATCCAAACCGGTCGGCCGCAATCTCCGCCATGAAGCGCATGGCGTTTGGCAGCGTGATGCAGGACGTGACGCCGTGGGGCACATCCCAGCGCGGTCCGATCTGGTGACCCAGCAGGTGCGACAGGCCGAAGCGCGTATTCATCGCGCCGAAAATCGAATACCACGACGCGAACTGGCAATTTCCGCGATGCGCCAATTGCTCGTCGCCATTAGTGGCGATCGACGCATGCAGATGCTCCACAAACAGCGCGATCGATTTCGCCGCCAGGGCGTCGCTGATGGGCTGATGCCGGATCGCGTAGGAGCATTCGATGGCGTGATCCAGCGCGCGGATGCCGGTCGATACCCACAGCCAGTCCGGCGTCGATAGCGTTAGCGCCGGGTCGAGAACCACCGTGCGTGGCAGCACGCGCGTATCGTAGACGCCGCTCTTCACTCGCGTGCTTTCGTCCGTCACCCCGCCGGCGTGGGTATATTCCGCCGCCGACAGCGTGGTGGGGACCGCGATGTGCACTAACTCGCGGGTGTCGAGCAGCCCATAGATCGCCACCTTGCTCGAATCGATGGGACTCCCGCCGCCGAGGCTCACCAGGCTATCGGCGTTCACTCGCTCGATCTCTTTTTGCAGATCGTTCACAGTGCCGCGCGGAACATGCTGGATGATTCCGGTGAATACCGAAGCCAGGTGCGGGCCCAAAGCTCCGGTCACCTCTTCGAGAATCGGCAGCTTCGCCACCACGTCGGTGGTCACCACCACGGCGCGCTTCAGCCCGCGCCGATCCATCTCTTCTTTCAGTGCCGCGATCTTGCCGGGCCCGTAAATGACGCGCTCGAGTTTGCTTAAATTAAATTCTCCCGCGGGCGCTTGCCACTGCGGGCGATGAATCTCGGGGGATGCCATGCGGTCATACTATCAAATCATTTGAAGTTGACAAGAGCGATAAGATGACCGAAGGAGAATCGTATGATCAACTGCCGTTTGCTCGCGACCGCAAGCATCTTATTCGGACTCGTCTCGGTGAATGCCGCCGCGCCCGACCCCAAGGTCCTCTCGTACACGCTGCCCGACAAGATCCCCTGGACCGATAACCCCGGTGGCGCCAGCCAAGCGATCCTCGCCGGCGACCCGTCCAAGCCCGGCCTCTACGTCGTCCTGACCAAGTGGCATCCGCATCACATGAGCCATCCCCACTTCCATCCCAACGATCGCTACATCACCGTGATCTCGGGCACGTGGTATGTCGGCACCGGCTCCAAGTACGATCCGGACAGCACCACGCCAATTCCGGCCGGAAGTTTTGTCACGCACTACGGCAAGCAGATCCACTATGACGGCGCGAAGGATGAGGAAGTGACGCTCGAGATCGTCGGCATGGGCCCGGCGACATCCACGCCCGCGGAAACGAAATAAAACGACACGATCAGGAACTACAACGCGTCGCTGGCGTGATACGAGCTGCGCACCAGGGGACCCGACTCCACGTGCGAAAATCCCAGCTCGTACCCGAACCGCTTGAACTCAGCAAATTCTTCCAGCGGAATATAACGAATGATCGGCAAATGCTTCAGCGACGGCCGCAAGTATTGTCCCAGCGTCAAAATATCCACCTGATGCGCGCGCAGATCCCGCATCACCTGTTCCACTTCCGCGCCGGTTTCTCCCAGCCCCAGCATCAGCCCCGACTTGGTGGGCACGGAGGGCCGTGTCTGTTTCGCGTACGCCAGCATGTCGAGCGAGCGCTCATAGCGCGCTCCTAATCGTACCTGCCGGTACAAGCGCGGCACCGTTTCCGTGTTGTGGTTCAGCACGTCCGGACGCGCGTTCATCACCATGTCCATGGCCGCGTGCGAGCCTTGAAAATCGGGCGTCAGCACTTCTACCTTGCAGCCGGGAATTCGCTCGCGGATGGCCTCGATGGTCAGCGCGAACAGCTCGGCCCCGCCGTCCTTGCGATCGTCGCGATTCACGCTGGTCACCACCGCGTACTTCAATCCCAAAACCGCGACCGCCTCCGCCACTCGCCGCGGCTCATCGTAATCCACCGTCATCGGCGGGCCCTTTTGCACCGCGCAAAAACCGCAGCGGCGCGTGCAGACGTTGCCCAGGATCATGAACGTCGCCGTGCGATGGTTCCAGCATTCGCCTACGTTGGGACATGCCGCGCTCTCGCACACCGTGTGCAGATTCAGCCCTCGCACCAGCTTTTTCAGTTCGTGATAGTTGTCGCCGGAGGGAGCGGGCGCGCGCAGCCACGCCGGGCGCTTCGGTTGGGGATGGATGGAAACCAGCACTACACTTATTCTAACGCCCGGAGCCGATTCTCCAGCACCAGCCCGCTCTCGAAATTCTCGCATTGCAAATAGTGCGCCGCCGCGTCCTCTAGCGCTTTCTTCGGTATCAGGCCGATGATTTCGCTGCCGGCGATCTCCACTCCGCGCGCGGCCGCCTCGCGCACCACCGCGTCGAACACGACATGCAGCGGCGTCTGCTCGAAGTCCGTCAAGTTCATCGAAACCTGCACCAGCCCCAGCTTGGCCAGCGGCAGGCCCAACGCTTTCACGAACGGCATTCCGCCCGAGGATGCCCGGATCTTGCGCGCAATCTCGCGCGCCACTTGCAGGTCGTCCGTCTTCAGATTCACGTTGAACGCGATCAGCAGCTTGCGCGCTCCGATGATGCACGCCCCCGCCGATGGATGCAGCTTGGGACCGCCGATGTCCGGCGCAATCGCGGGATTCTCAAACCCTCCCCGCCTGGAATTTTCGAGCGGGCGGCGATCGGGGCTCAAGGCCGCGGCCTCATAAAAATAAACCGGGACTTGAAAACGCCGCCAGACTTCCTCGCCCGTCCTCCGCGCGATGGCCACGCAATCGGCCAACATCGCGCCCTCCAAAGGGACAAACGGCACCACGTCCGCCGCGCCCATGCGGGGATGAACGCCGGCATGCTTCCTGAGATCGATACGCTCGACAGCGATTCCAATTCCCCGCAGAGCGCCCTCGGCAACCGCATCCGGTGGCCCGACGAACGTAATGACGGAGCGGTTGTGATCGGTGTCCATTTCCGATCGCAGCACCAGCACTCCCGCCACTGAGCCAACGGCGCTTACAATGGCGTCCACCGTCGCGCGATCCCGCCCTTCGGAAAAATTCGCTACACATTCGATCAAAGGACTCGCGATTAGCGGACCGGCCACTTTACTCCGGACCTTTCCACCAGCACCGTCCCGCGGCTTGTCACCAAATCCACCAGGTTCACTCCAAAATGATACGGCAACTCCCGGTAATCCGGCACGCTCAACATCAGCAGATCGGCGCTCTTGCCGGCCTCAATGGAACCGATGCTGGCGGCCCTCCGCAGCGCGTGCGCCGCATTGATGGTGGACGCGGCGATGGCTTCGGCGGCCGTCATTTGCAGGGTCCGGCAGGCCAGCGCGATGGTCATCTGCATATTCTGCGACGGGCAATCGTAGGGGTGATAGCCGCTTGCCAGCGCCACCGCCGCGCCGTGATCGATCAGCAGCCGCGCCGTCGCCGACCGCTGCGTTTCGCCATGGAACACCGCGCCCGGCACCAACGTCGCAATGGTGGTTGACCCCGCCAGAAGATTCGCATCGCGCTCCGTCGCTTCCGCCACGTGACCCACGCTGGCCGCGCCAATCTCGACAGCCGCGGCAATCGCTCCTGGATTCGAGCGCGGCCCCGCGTTCAACTTCAATCCAAACCCCAGCTCGCGCGCCCTGCTGAGATAGCGGCAAGCTTGCTCCGGGGTGAACGCTGCTTCCTCCAACCCAACGTCGCACTGGACCTCGGCGAACTCCGCCAGCTTGCGCCGCCGCAGCATCGGCAACAACCGCTGGCCGAACTCGTTTGGAACGCGGGTGGCGAGAAACGTCGATACCAATGTTACTGGAAGCTCGCGCAGCCCCGCGTGTACGCGCAGGATCTTCACTTCGCCGGCCTCGGTGAGACCCAGGCCGGATTTAGCTTCCAGCGCCGTGGTTCCGTGCCGCACCGCTTCCTCCAGCGCGCGCAGAGCCAGCGTCTCGAGCGTCCGCGGCGAAAGCTCGTGAATGGCCCTCGCCGCCGCCAGCGGACCGCCGCCCGCATGCGCGATCTGCTCGTCGGTGGCGCCGCCCAAGCGCATCTCGTAGTCGGAAGCGCGCGCCGGTCCGCCCGCCAGGTGCGCGTGGCTATCAACAAAGCCCGGCATCACCACGCGTCCGCTGGCATCGATCTCTTCGGCGCCGCGCGCCAGCGCGAGATTCTCCAGCCGCCGAGTGGGGCCTACTTCGCGGATCAACCCATCGGCGAACAGAATCGCGCCATCTTGAATGATTCCCAGATTTCGGAGGTCAGCCCCGCGCCGGGGACCGCTCGGCCCGCGCAGTGTCAGCAACTGCCGCGCGCCCCGGACCAACGTAACTTTCCGCAACGGAACTCGGTGCTTCCAGCCTACCACTACGAGAAGAATTTGCCCGATTCACAACTAGACCGCATGCTAGTGTATTGGCGTGAAGAAGCCGCCGCCGGGCAAGCGCCCGCTCAAGACACTCGAACGCGTTCTCTCAAAGGCGGGCTTGGGATCGCGTACCGAAGCGCGCAAGTGGATCGGAGCGGGGCGCGTCAAAGTGAATGGCAACCTGATCCAGACGCCGGATCATTGGGTGGATCTGGCGCGCGACAAAGTCACCTTGGACGACCAGCCGGTACAAGCGCGCGAGAAAATCTATCTGCTGCTCTACAAGCCCACCGGCTACCTCACAACGTTCAAGGATCCGGACGGTCGGCCGACGGTTTACGATCTGATTCAAGACGCCGGACGCTGGGTGGTGCCCGTGGGCCGGCTGGATCAGGACACCAGCGGATTGCTGCTGCTCACGAGCGACACCCGCTTTGCCGAGCACGTGACCAATCCAGATTACAAAGTCCCCAAGACATATCTAGTGAAAGCATCCACGCTGCTCAGCGATCAGCAGCTCGATCAATTACGCGAGGGCGTGGTGCTCAACGATGGCCCGACGCAACCGGCCCAAGTGACGCGTGTGCGCGATTCGGCCAAGTACTCCTTCATCGAGATCACGATTCACGAGGGACGCAATCGGCAGATCCGCCGCATGATGGAGGCGATTGGGAGCAAGGTGCTGAAGCTGATTCGCATCGCGATCGGCGCATTGCGCATCGGCGATCTACCCATCGGCCAGTATCGCGAACTGACTCCGGCGGAGGTGAACCTGCTCGCCAGCGCTGCGGGCAGCAAGCGGAAGACAACAGCCAAATAGACCAGGGCGAAAGCCGCGCCGCATCCCGCCAGCATCACCAGCGCGCCCTTCGGCGCGAGAAGCAACCGCGTCAGTTCCGCAACGACGCCGGCGGCCAGTGCCGCGATCGCGATCTTGCCGATATCGCGCAGCAGTATCAAATCACGCGCGGTAACGCCCAGCAGCCGCGCGAAATGTATCGCCATCACCACCCGTTCCAATGCCGCCGTCGCGACCACCACCGCGATTACGCCCAGCAACCCCAGCCGCGCGGTGAACAAGCCGAGCGCCGCAATCAATGCCGCGGCCAGCGCGAGGCGAAGCCGCAAAAGGAAATACCGTTCACGCTCGTATGCGCGAAACAGCGGATCCAGCAATACGATGCCCATGGGCAGCAGCGTGAGATTCACGGCGAAGATCGGCCAGCTATCGCCGAACCGCGCGGTGAACAAAACCCGGATAAATTCGCGTCCCGCCACCAGGAGGAAGACGTACACCGGAAAATAAACCGCCGCGAGTTTGCGCGCGGCCCGCGCCAGCAGCGAGACGATCTCGCGATGTTCGCCGCGCTTTTCGAGGAAGCTCACGCGCGCGATCAAGACCGAATTGGTTGCCTCCTGAAGCAGCCCCATCAGCGGCAACTGCAATGTGCCGATGGAGTATACGGCGAACATCGCCGGTCCGAAATGATTGGACACGAAATAGTTGTGCAGGTCGGTCTGTACGATCATCAGGACGCCGGCGGCGCCCAGCGGAATCGCGTAAGACAACTGATAGCGCAGCATGGGCCAATCAAAGGCGCGCCAGAACCCCGCAAAGCGCGACTCGATGTAGCAAGCCAGCACGAAGGTTTGGATTACGCCATGCAGAATCGCGGCCGCGAGCAACGACCGCAACGTTCCGAAAAACACAACCGCTCCCACAAAAATGAGCGCTCGCGAGGCCTGAATTCCGAGGATGAATACCGAAGCCAGCCGAACCTCGTCGTTCGCTACCGGAAGCATGTCGAGGAACGCTCCCGTGATCCAGAACAGGATGGTGGCGCCGATCCAGGCCGCATACGGCGCGAGCTGAGAGCTACCGAGGATAGCTGTGAGAATGGAGGGGTCGAGGACCAATACGCCGCAGGCCAGCGCGCCCACCGCAACATGGAACAGCACAATGTTCAAAACAGTTTCACAGCGGCGCGTTGGTTCGCGAGGAAGGAAATAGAACGCGCTCATGGGAACGCCCATGGGCAGCACGATCATGGCTGTCGTGATCACCAGAAAGGCCTGCTTGTACAGGCCATACTGCTCGCGATCCAAGCGGCGGACCAGCAGCAATGGTAACGCGATGCTGAAGACGAAGCCGGCCGTCTTGGCGAAGGTGAGCCACGAAACTCGCCACGCCAACGTCCTCCTCATCGCGCCATCGCTCAATATCATCGGCGGTCAGTCCATTCAGGCGAACCAGTTGCTGCTTTGCCTGGCAAATGAGCCCTCCGTTCAGGTTGAATTTCTCCCGGTAAATCCCCGGCTGCGCTCCGCGCTGAGCATGAAGTATGTGCGAACGGTAATTACTCTCGTTCTTTATCTCCCGCGGCTGGCGGCCGCCATCCGCCGCGCCGACGTGCTGCATATTTTCACGCCTGGGTATTTTTCGTTCTATCTCGCCCCAGCGCCGGCTCTATTGTTGGGCCGTCTGCTCGGGAAGCGAACTATCCTCAACTACCACGACGGCCGCGCCGAAGATCATCTCAGGCGCTGGCCCGTCGCGCGCCGCTTGCTGCGTCTCGCGACCTTGATCGTCGTGCCATCAGACTACCTGGTGGATGTTTTCGCGCGCTTCGGAATTGCTGCGGCTTGCATCCACAATGTCGCCGAATCTGATTCCCTGCCCTACCGCGAGCGCCGCCCTCGGCCCATTTTTCTCCACAATCGCGGACTCGCGCCGGAGTACAATCCCGCTTGCACGCTGCGAGCTTTCGCCATCGTTCAACGGCATTACCCTGAGGCTCGCCTCACCATCGCACATGACGGACCGCTGCGGGACGAACTGGAGCGCCTCGCGGCCTCGCTCGGATTGCTTCACACGCGATTCATCGGGCCTGTTTCCCGCGAAGCAATTGCCGCGTTGTACGACTCAGCGGACATTTATCTGATGAGCCCGAACGCCGATAATATGCCGCTGTCGCTGCTGGAATGCTTCGCTGCCGGCCTCCCTATTGTTTCGAGCAACGCCGGCGGAATTCCCAACCTGGTGGAAGATCAACGGACCGGATTGCTGTTTCCGCCAGACGATCACGAAGCCATGGCCCGCTGTGCGCTGCGTCTGTTAGAAGAGCCCGGATTGGCGGCGCGCCTGGCGAGAAACGCCCGAGCCGAGCGCGACAAATACACGTGGCCGCAGATCGGGCCGCAATGGCTCGCGCTTTATCGAATCAATTCCGTATAGATCGCCTCCATGCGGCGCGCTGACGCGCTGATCGAAAAGCACTCCGCAACGGAGCGGGCCCTTAGGGATAATTCCCGCCGAAGCTCTGGATGACTGATCAATAACGTGAGAACGCGGCAAAGTTCATCCGCGTCGCCGGCCTCGAACAGCATTCCATTCTCGCCGTGGCAAATCAATTCGACATTTCCACCCACCCTGGAAGCCACCGGACAGCAGCCACAGGCCATGGCCTCGAGCAGCGAATTCGATAATGCCTCCGAGCGCGACGGCAGCACAAAAATGTCGATCGAACGCAGGCACTCGGCCACATTTGCGGTAGCCGGAGCGAAGATGCAATCGGGCGCGAGGCCCCGCAACTGGGCCTGTGAACGCAACTGTTCCAGCATGGAGCCGCTCCCGGCGATCAGTAACTTTAATCCTGAGTGCTTCAAACGGGCAAATGCATCGATCAACGTTCCCAGGTCCTTCTCCGGCCGCAACGCGCACACGACGCCTATGGTGAGGGAACCGCGCGGGCTTTCGTGAGGCCGAAATTCGTCGAGATCCACGCCGTTGTAGCAAAGCCGGATCCGACCGGAAGGCACGCCCTCCTCCGCCTCCAAATTCCGCCGGACGAATTCGCAATTCACCACGATCGCGTCCGCCATTTGATCGGTGGCTCGAATCCAGCGCCGATATTTCCCGGGTATCAACGAGCGATGCGACCGTTGGCTTGAAACCGCAATTGCGCGCGTGGACCAGCGCGTGACAGGAACCGCAAACAGCGTGAGCGGATAGTCGAACGCGTGCACCAGCCGGATTCCGTGGCGCCGGATGTAGCTGCGCAGATTCCAGGCTTCGCGCAGCGCCCCGAACGATAGAAACGAATTCACCGGAAAATCGACCACGGGCACACCGGCAGCGGCAAGTTCCGCGCCTCGCATTCCTTGCGGACGAAAGCATCCAACGTGCGGCGCAAATCGCGAACGATCCAGCGTCTTCGCGATCTCGGTCATCTGGCGCTCGCTGCCCCCGAGATCCAACTCGCGGGCCAGCAGCAACACTGGTGTCACGGTGCAGTTCTATTCATAGCGCAAAGCTTCCACGGGCGCGATCGCAGTAGCGGCCCGGGCCGGGTAAAGCGTCGCGATCAAGCTGACGAAAATCGCGGCGGCGGCGATCCAGATGGCGTCCTGCCAGCGGGGGTTGAACGGAACGTAGGCGAGCGAATAAACATCCTCGTTCAGTCGCAGCCAGCGGTAATGATCGGCCAGCGTGGACAGCGTATAGCCGAGCGCGAGACCGATGGCGGTTCCAACCACACCGATCAGCGCGCCTTGCAGCATGAAAATTTTGCGAATCTGCCGGCGCGTCGCGCCCATGGACATGAGCACGGCGATCTCGCGGTTCTTCTCCATTACCATCATGATCAGCGTGATAAGAATGTTCAACGCGGCCACGATCTCGATCAGGCCGATGGTGACGGCGGTGACGATGCGCTCCATGCTGAGCGCGTCGAGGATCTGGTGATACTGTTCCATCCAGGTGGTGGCGTTGAGTTTGGGACCGGCGATTTTTTCGGCCAGTTTGGCGACTTCGGGAGCCTTGTAGATATCGTCCAGCCGCAGCTCAATGGAATTCACGACGTCGCCCACATTGAAGACGGCTTGCGCGGAGCTGAGAGAAGTGAACGCCCAGGCAGAGTCGATATCATAAAATCCCGACTCGAATATTCCGACCACACGGAATTTGAAGGGCGCTGGAAAGCGAATTTCCGGTCCAGCCATTTCCGGCCTCGGGGAGAAAACATTCACCACGCTATTGAGCAACATGCCGGTATTTTCGGCCAGTCGCGAGCCGAGGATAATGCCCGGGAGCCCGCTCGTGGCTTTCAGATTTTGAAACGAACCCTGCTTCAAATGTTTCAGCATATCGGGGGGATTGTCGACCGGAATGCCTTTCATCTCCGCGCCTCCGGACTGCAGCGGCCCCGCCAGGAAAACGCCGCCATAGAGATTGGGGGCCACGTTGACGACGTGCGGGAGCTGGCGGAACCTGGGGTCTAATTCGCGCCAGTCGGCGATGCCCTCTTCCGGATCTTTGGTCAACACCATTACGTGAGCCGTGGCTCCCAGCAGGCTGGCCTGCAGCGTGTCGCGAAATCCGTTGTTGATGGCAATGCCGATCACCAGCGCCATCACGCCGGCCGCGACGCCCGCGATGGAAATCACGGTGATCACCGAAATGACGGCCTGCTTGCGTTTGGCGCGCAGATAGCGGCTGGCGACAAAGAACTCGAAGGTGGACGAGCTCATGGCATTTTTTATTGCGCTTCTGACAGAGGACGCAATAGCGGAAACAGAGTGACGTCGCGAATGGAGCGCGAGTTGGTCAGGATCATCGTCAGGCGATCGATGCCGATGCCTTCGCCACCGGTGGGAGGCAGGCCGTAGGAGAGCGCCCGAACGTAGTCTTCATCCATCTGATGCGCCTCGTCGTCGCCTTGTTCGCGCATGGCGAGCTGCATTTCGAAACGGCGGCGCTGTTCGCGCGGATCGTTCAACTCCGTGAAGGCGTTGCCTATTTCCATGCCGGCGACGAAGATTTCGAAACGCTCGACGAAATCCGGATCGTCGGGCTTCGACTTCGACAGGGGCGAGACCTCAACGGGAAAATCGTAGATGAAAGTGGGCTGCATGAGCGCGGGCTCCACGTTGTTCTCGAACGCCTCCACCAGCGCGTGGCCCTTCAGACTGGAATCGCCGACGGCTTCACGCATGGAGATGCGCGGAATATTGCCGAAGTCGAGATGCGCTCCCTGATACTCGACCTTCGTGCCGCCCGTTGCGTCGATGGCGGCCTGACGCAACAGCTCCGCCGAAAGATCCATCATGCCGTGGTAGTCGGTGTAGGCTTGATAGAACTCGAGCATTGTGAATTCGGGGTTGTGCTGCGCGTCAACGCCTTCGTTGCGGAAATTGCGGTTGATCTCGTAGACGCGCTCCAGGCCGCCGACAACCAGGCGCTTCAGATACAGTTCAGGCGCGATGCGCAGGTAGAGATCGATATCGAACGTGTTGTGATGCGTGATGAACGGCCGCGCCGCGGCTCCCCCGTAGATGGGCTGCAACATGGGCGTCTCCACTTCTACAAAGCCGCGGGATTCCAGCTCGCGGCGAAGCGACGAGACGATTTTCGCGCGCGTCAGAAAGACCCTGCGGACCTCCGGATTCGCGATGAGATCCAGGTAGCGCTGCCGGTAACGCGTGTCGACGTCCTCCAGGCCATGCCACTTCTCGGGCATTGAGAGCATGGTCTTGGCCAGGAAATCAAGCTGTTCGACGTGGATGCTGAGCTCGTTAGTCTTGGTACGGAAAAGATAGCCTTCCACGCCGACCAGATCGCCGAGATCGAGGAGTTGGAAAAGCGCGAATTCTTTTTCGCTGACGGCGTCCTTGCGGACATAGATCTGGAGCTGTTCGCCGTTCTGCTGCAGATGCGCGAACCCCGCCTTGCCCATGCGGCGAACGGTCATCACGCGCCCCGCGACGCGGACTTGGACCCGCGGCTCCAGCGCTTCAGCGGGTTTCTCGCGGTACTCGGCCAGGATCTGCGGGATGGTGTGCGTGAACTCGAAGCGATGGCCGTAGGGTTGGAAGCCGAGGGCTTCGATTTCGGCGATGCGCTGGATGCGCTGGCTGTACAACTCGTCTTCGACTGGCAATATGGGCTCCTAAGCAATGTTACCGTGGTGCTGCGGGTCGATTGTGGAGCAACCGGTTGAGAGATAGAAAGCACTTCTATCGCTCAATTGGCATGTTATTGTGAGTGATAGAAAAGGGCTCTATCGCTTATGACCTGGAACTACTCCGTCGCGATTTCACGGGCATCGGCTGGCGCTAAGTAGCGCGAAGCAATGTTATTGTGGCGGAACCGGTACTGGATCAACGGTTCCGAAAGCCACCGACTGCCGGCAGGAAGCGACTCTGCGCCAGGTAAGCAAGAGACCGTGCCGGATTCCCCAGCACCGCACCGCTTCCGCTGAATATACCGAGCAGGTGGGCTGGTAACGGCAGCGAATGTAGGGCGACAACAACGGTCGAATCGCGACTTGGTATCCGTGCACCGAAGCGATATAAAACCTGGCCGTAACCTGCGATTCAGGACGGCGCAAAGAATCGAGCAGTCCCAAAACCAGTAGGAGGCCGAGAATGCACAAGTAGAGCTCGGGGCGCTTTAAGGCGCGGCGCAATGGGGACATTTCATGCTCGCTTGCAACCGATTGTTGCCGCAATTTCGACAGCGGACGACGGCGCCCTGCGGCCTGGAAAAGAGGTACAGAATAAGACCGATCACGCTCGTAAACATCACCAGGATCATCCACAGCACCGAACTGTCCATACCACGCGCCTTGGCATCGCGCGCCACCCACACCAACAGCGCAATATTAAGGACGATGAAGACGATGGGGATCATGATGATCGAAGAGCAGACGGCGCATCCCCCAGCCGCCGCGAACGGATCGGAGTTCCGGGCCCATCCCAATTGGGCGAACGCCAGCGCAAGCATCGGAAGGCCATGAACTCGAGGCTGATAACCGTTCACCTGATTCCCGTCCTTTCACTGCCCTGAATTTCGGTCCCTGCATTATAGAACGAATTCGCGAAGCCCTGGCGCCGCCGGTTGCATTTAAACTAGTGGAACAACCTGTATGGGAGGTTTACCGTGGCTGCTGTCATCGAAGTAACTCCGCTGGGCCAAATTTCTCCGGAACCGCCGCCGGCCGGCGATTCCTGTTTGATCACCATCTTCGGAGCGTCCGGAGATCTAACGCGCCGTAAATTGATTCCGGGGCTCTACAACCTCGCGTGCGAGGGCTGCATGAACCCGGAGTTTGAAGTGCTGGGGTTGGGGCGAACTCCAATGACTACCGAAGAGTTTCGCTCCAAGCTGGGCGAAACTACGTCCAAAGCGGGCGATACGCGCGACTTCAGCGCAGACCGCTGGCGCGAATTCGAGAAGCGCCTGTACTATTTCGCCGGCGACATCAACGACGATCAGTTTTATGCCCGCCTGCGAGAGGAAATCGAGAAAATGCAGAGCGGCGGATCCAGCGCCAATCGGCTGTTCTACGTTTCCACTCCGGCCTCCGTAGCGGGTCCGATCGTGGAAGGCCTGGAGCGCGCTGGATTGAACCGGTCCGATAAGGGCTGGACTCGCATCATCCTCGAGAAACCCTTCGGCCACGATCTTCAATCCGCGCTGCAATTGAATGCGGAGGTCCACAAAGTTTTCGACGAGAAAGATATCTACCGCATCGACCATTACCTCGGAAAAGAGACCGTACAAAACATTTTGGTTTTCCGCTTCGGCAACTCCTTGTTTGAGCCCGTCTGGAACCGCAATTACATCGATTACGTGGAAATCACGGCAGCCGAAACAGTCGGAGTGGAGCGGCGCGGCAGCTTCTACGAGGAAACGGGCGCGCTGCGCGACATGGTGGCCAACCACCTACTTCAGTTGCTGGCGTTGACGGCCATGGAACCGCCCATCGCGTTCGACGCCGATGCGGTGCGCGAGCAAAAGGTGCAGGTGTTCCGCTCCATCCGGCCGATGACCATGGACGAAGTCGCCAAGCGAACGATACGAGGACAGTACGGCCCGGGCCAGGCCGACGGTAAGCCAGTTCAAGGATACCGTCAGGAGCCGGATGTCAAAGCCACGTCCGTCACCGAGACCTACGTGGCGGTGGAGTTCCATGTCAGCAACTGGCGCTGGGCGGGAGTGCCGTTCTATATTCGCACCGGCAAGCGCTTGCCGCGCCAGGTCTCGGAGATTCGCGTCCATTTCAAACGCACTCCGCAGGCGCTGTTTTCCAGCACGCCGAACGAACAATTGGGACCCAACGTCATTACACTGCGGATCCAACCCGACGACGGTATCAGTATTGCCTTCGACGTGAAGCGCCCCGGCAGCCACATGCGCGCCCTCACCGTGGACGCCAACTTCTCCTATGAGACCGCGCTCGGCTCCAAAGGACCGCCCGCATATGAAACCCTCCTGCTCGATTCCATCCGCGGGGACCCGACCCTGTTCACCCGCCGCGACGAAGTGGAAGCGGAGTGGAGAATTATCACGCCCATCGAAGAAGCCTGGGCGAAGCTGCCCGCTCCCACTTTCCCGAATTACGCGGCGGGCAGCAATGGTCCGGCGGCGGCGGACGCTCTCATTTTGGGCGAATCGGCGAGCCACCCAGGGAGCGATCAGCCGGCCTATAATCGCGAGTGGCACAAGCTCGCCGTGGATTCGAAACGTACAGCGTGATCGCACAACAATCCAGCCCGGTTTCGCGCCTGCGCCATCTGGAGCTATTGACTCTTCTGGGAGCGCTGCAAGCGTTCGCGCCGCTCTCCATCGACATGTATCTGCCGGCCATGCCGGTGATGGAGAAAGTGTTTCACACCTCCAGCGCGGCAGTTCAACTCACGCTGGTCACGTTCTTGCTGGGTTACGCGCTGGGCCAGCCCCTGTATGGGCCCATCACCGATCGCTTCGGACGCAAGCCGCCGCTCTACGCCAGCCTGCTAGTCTTCATCGCCTCCTCGGCGGCCTGTGCGATCTCGCCGTCGATTTATATCATGTCGTTCTTCCGGCTGCTTCAGGCCGTGGGCGCTTGCGGCGGAGCGGTGATGTCGCGCGCCATGGTGAGCGATCTGTTTCCGGCTAGCGAACTGCGCCGCATTTTTTCGATGCTGGTGCTGGTGCTGGGCGTGTCGCCGGTGATCGCTCCGCTGATCGGCAGCTATCTGCTGGTGTGGTTCGACTGGCGGGCGGCCTTCATTGTGCAAGCCTCGATGGGAATATTGTGTTTAGTAGGGATGCACTTCCGCTTGCCTGAATCGCTGGCGCACGACGCCAGGCGCCCGCTCAACCTGGGCGAGATCCGATCCACCTATGCGCGGCTGTTCAAGGACCGGACATTTATCGGCGCTTCTGTAGTGTGCGGATTCAGTTCCTCCGGAACGTTCGCCTACATCGCCAGCGCGCCGTTCGTGTTCATCACTCTCTATAAGGTCCCGACCGAGCGCTTCGGCTGGCTGTTCGGATCGGTGGCGCTGGGGATGGTTGCGGCTGCGCAGATCAACGGACGGATGCCGCGGCGGATAGCGCTGTGGCGCGTGTTGCGCACCGCCAATCTGGTGCAACTGGTGGCCGGGATCTTGCTGCTTGCGAGCGTCGTGTCGGGCGTGGGCGGAATGTGGGGCGTCTTCGCGGGAGTTTTCGTTTATGTCTCCGCGCAGGGATTCGTATTTCCAAACGGTTCCGCCATCGCCATGATGCGGCACGGCGACATTGCCGGCACGGCGTCGGCGCTGCTGGGCACCAATCAATTCCTCATCGCCGCGATCATGACCACGTTTCTCGGATTCATCGACAATCCGGCGTTGCCGATGGCCCTGGTGATCGCCGGATCGGCCGTCTTGTCCACGCTGCTAAACTTCCTCACCCTGGGCCGGAAGCTGGAGACGGCGCCGGTGGCAGTATGAACAGTGCCCGCAAGAGCTACTTCAGCCGCCTGATTCTGATGGCGCTTCTTGCCAGCGTTACCGTCCGCGCAGAGCTCAAGCCCGAGACCGTGGCGGCGTTCGATCACTACGTCAAAGCGGCCGAAGATGAGATGGACAAGCACAAGGGCTTCAGGGATTTCTTGTGGCTGGACCGTCAAGACCCCAAGGAAAAGTCCATGGTGTGGCTGGGCCAAAGCACCATCGTGCCCCTGACCACGCTGGATCATGGCCAGGAGATCGAGGTCCCCGGCGGCGCGATCCAACACTGGCTGGGCCTGACATTTCTGGAGAAGGCCTCGCTCGACAAGGTGAGCATGGCACTGCTCAATTTTAACGAATACTTCCACATGATCCCGCTGCAGATCATGGAGTCGAAAACCACCAAACACGAGGGCGATAATTACGATGGGTTTTTGCGCCTCTACAAGAAGCAGGTCAGCTCGGTAGTTTTGAACGTGACCGAGAACGCAAAGTACACGCAGATCGACCCGATGCGGGCGGTGATCGCCTGCCACTCCACGCACATCGGCGAGGTGGAGCGTCCCCGCAAGAAAAAGACCTACGATCAGGAGCGGGCGGATGAAGACGCGGCCGGCTATTTGTGGCGATTAAACGTCTATTTGCGGATGGAAGAAGCCGACAACGGCGTCTACGTCGAAATCGAAATGATTACGCTCGCGCGCCCCAGTGGCGGGATCTTAGACAAATCCCGCTACTTGAACGGCTTTCAAAGTTTCCCCAAAGAGCTGGTTCAGGGCTATATCGCCGCATTGGAAAATATTTACCCGCGCCGCAAGTAAGTCAGGGGTCGGGCTATTCCGCTTTGGCGGTTTCCTTGATCTCTTGTCCGGGCTCGCCGCCGGCCTGTCGTATCAGAGCTGCCGTGGTTTCATGAACCGGACCGGGGCCGCCGGCATAGCCGCCCTTACCCATCGCCAGATCCAGCGCCGTAAACCCGCGCTTGTTGCGCGCCTTGACGTTGGCGCCGTTGTCGATCAGATATTTCGCGATCGTGTCGGCGCCGCGATGCGCCGCTCCGTGCAAGGCTGTCTCGCCTTTGTCGGTGGCGGCGTTGACATCCAGACCGAGCGATACGCAGAGCTTCACGGCTTCCAATGCTTCGGCTTCGGTGCCTTTGATATGGTCGTTCCATGCGACTCCAGCGGCCACCATGAGCGCCGTTTGATTGTCCTTGCCTACCAGCTTGGGATCGGCGCCCTTGTCGAGCAGCAGATGCATCAGCTCCAGGTCGGCGCTGCGAGCGGCGCGCGTAAATGGGGTGGCGCCCGCGGCCATGCTGCGATCGCCCATGTCTTGGGCATGTTTCTGGATCGGCGCCGGGGCAGTGAGCTGGGCGTTCACGTTGGCCTTGTGATCCAAAAGCGCGTGGATGATGTCCATGCTGGTGGCATGGTCGGTTTCCTTGTGAGCCGGACGGGGCGACCAATCGACATCGTGCATTTCGACGGCGCTATAGAGCGCGGTCCGTCCATTCTTGGCCGCGATGTTGGGGTCTGCGCTCCGGTCGATCAGCATTTGAGCCAGGTCGTAGTGGGTATTCAAAATAGACAATGTCAGCGCATTATTTCCGTCTGAATCCACCGCGTTGATGTCGGCTTTGGCGTCGAGCAGAGCGCGCGCCGCGTCCATTTGACCTTGCCGGGCTGCAAACAGCAGCGCCGTAAGACCACCGCGCGCGATGGGAGCTGCCGGGGTACCGGCTTCCATCTTCGGCATGGAGGTGTCGCGATCATAGGAGCGGACGTTCAGATCCGCACCGTGCGCTGCCAGCAGGCTGACGATATCGGCATGGCCTTCGGCCGCCGCCCACATGAGAGCGGTCTGGCCCCGGAAGTTTTCCTTCGCACTCACTTCGGCGCCATGCGCCAGCAGCACTTTTACTGCTTCCGTATTGCCATCGCGGGACGCCATCATTAAAACTGTTTCGGCCTGGGCGGTTGCCAGCGTATTTGGATCGGCGCCGGCCTGGAGCAGCTTCTCGATCAGAGCGCCGCTGCCGATCCGCACGGCTTCCGACAGCGGCGTTGCGCCGTAGCGGTTAAGCGCGGTGACATTTGCGCCCTCTTTCAGCAGCAGGTCCACTGTTTCCAGGTCGCCCCAGTGGGCGGCCCAATGCAGAGCCGTGGTCCCGTCCACTTCAGGAGCATTCACGTCGACATGCTGCTTGAGGAGCGCGCGGACAGATTCGGCGTCCCGATTCTTCGCCGCGTCCACAAGAGCGGTGGTTCCATTGGTGGCGGCGTAGCAGGCAACCGATAACAGCGCCGCGAGCGAGCAATGCATCAAACTATGGATTCGCATCTTCGTGTCCTCTCCTAGACTTCCGTCAAGATGCCAGTGGCATCGCCGAGGTGCTCTTCAGTGAGACCGGCCTTGGTGAGCGTGGTCGAGAGCAGGTTCGCCATGGGCGTGTCTTCGGGATATTTGATGTGACGGCCGCCTTTCATGCGCCCGCAGGCTCCGCCGGCCACAAAGACTGGCAGCGGCGAATGATTGTGCAGATTGCTGTTGCTCATGGAACTGCCGAACAGAATCAGAGAGTGATCCAGTAGCGTTCCGTCGCCATCCTGTATCGCTTTCAGTTTGTCCATGAAATAGGCGATCAGGCTGACGTGATAGGTGTTGATCTTGGTCAGCTTTTCGAGCTTCTCCGGATTATCCTGATGATGCGAAGTGGCGTGGAACGGATCGGGCACGCCAATCTGCGGGAAGGTCCGGTAGCTGACCTCGCGCGCCATCATGAAGGTGGAGATGCGCGTGATGTCGGCCTGATAGGCCAGAGCCATCAAGTCGAACATCATCTTGGAATGCTCCACGTGATCGTCGGGAATACCGATGGGCGTAGTGGGCACTTTGATGCTGGAGCTGTTCTTGGCTTCGGTGAGCTGGATGCGGCGCTCAATCTCGCGCACATTATCCAGATATTCGGCGACTCGGTTGCGATCGTTGGCGCCCAAGCCGCGCTGCAAATGGCTGATTTGCGCGGTGACGGCGTCCAGGATGCTGTGTTCGCGCTGGATGCGAGCCACGCGCTCGGCCGCGTTGGAGCCGTCGCCAAACAGGCGATCGAACACCACGCGCGGGTTGATTTCCATGGGCAGCGGCGTGGTGGGCGTACGCCAGGAAATGGTGTTGGTGTAGCTGCAGCTGAAGCCGACGTCGCAGGCGCCGATTAACCCGGTCATGTCCTCGGTGGCGAGTTCGAGCGAAGGCAGCGGAGTGTCCTGGCCGATGTGCTGGGCGGCAATCTGATCCACCGTGGTGCCGGCGCGAACGTCCTCGCCTTCGGTTCGCTTGGGATGGACGCCATTCAAGAAGACCGAAGGGGATCGTCCGTGATCGCCGCCGCTATCGCCGGGCCCGCTCGGGCCAGCCAGCTTATGCGCGAGATTGCTGACCACTACCACCTGATCGCGGAAAGGCTGCAACGGCATCAGCGTGCGCGAAAGCTCGAAATTGGAGCCTTCGGCAACCGGAGTCCAATTACTCATCACGCCGCCGTGCGGGATGTAGCAGTAAGCCAGGCGAATGCGGGGATTCGCGGCTGTTTTGGCGAGCGGCGTTTGAGCCGGGACCATCGAGTCGAGAAAAGGCAACGCGACGGCGACGCCCATACCGCGCAAAAATGTGCGTCGGGGAAGATGGATCTTCGTGATGTTCATGCCAACAGTCTCCTCATTGAAACTGATTACGATCGATAATTTTACTGTCTAAGACTAGCGGTCACGGTGGGATTCTCGCCGTCCGTGCCCTTCAATTTCATTTCAAACGGCGTGCTCTTTACAATTCCCAGCACGATGGACGAAAAACGGTAGTCGTTGCGGGCGGCGTCGCGAACAATCGCGCGCACGGCGGGCATGTCGTAATACTGGACGCCTCGGCCCAGCGCGTAGATCATTAGTTTCTCGGTGAGCACGCTAACGAAGATATCGGGCTTTGCCATCAGGATCTGGCGCAGAGCAATGGGCCCGTCAATCTTTGCGCCGTTAAACATGACCCCCGAGGGATCGATCCTGGCCCCTTCGTCAGTGGTTCGCCACTGGCCCACAGCATCGAAGTTTTCAAGTGAAAATCCGATGGGATCCATTACCTTGTGGCAGCCGGCGCAGGCCGGATTCTTACGGTGCTCTTCCAGGCGCTGCCGCAGCGACGTCAGCGTGCCGGGATCGGCGTGCTCCTTCAACGCCGGGACATTGGGCGGAGGAGGATCGGGCGGCATGCCGATCAGATTGGTCAGGATCCACTTGCCGCGCTGCACTGGCGAAGTCCGGTTCGCGTAAGAGGTGATGGTCAAAATGCTGGCTTGGCCCAGCAGGCCGCGGCGCCGGTCGTCGGTAAGCGTCACGCGCCGGAAGTCTGTACCGTAGATATTCGGAATCCCATAGTGATGCGCCAGCCGCTCATTGATGAACGTGTAATTGGCGTTCAGAAGGTCCATCACGCTGTGGTCTTGCTGGATGATGTCGCCGAAGAACAGGTCCGTCTCGTGCTTCATGGCCTGGCGGAGATTGTCGTCAAAATCGGGGAACGTCTCAAAATCCGGATTGATGTTCTTGAGGTTGCGCAGGTACAGCCACTGGTCGGCGAAATTGTCCACCAGCGCCTTGGATTTCGGATCGGCCAGCATGCGCTTCACCTGCTGGTCGAGCACAGCGGGATCCTTGAGCTTGCCAAGCGCGGCGAGATTCAACAATTGATCGTCGGGAACCGTGCTCCACAGGAAAAACGACAACCGCGACGCCAGTTCGAGATCGCTCAGATGATATGCGGCGCCGGCGGCGAGAGCAGGCGGATCGGGCTCGAAGCGGAACAGAAATTCGGGACTGGCGAGGATCAGCTGGATAGCCGCTTCGATGCCGGAGTCGAATGTACCGCCTTCATTGCGGCCTTTCTGATAAAAGCCGAGCAAGGTTTCGAGGTCGTTGTCAGTCACCGGCCTGCGATAAGCGCGCCGGGCAAGTGTCGCGATGATTTTCTTGGCGCAAGGCAGCTCGTCGGCATGGGTCGTGGGCCGGCAAGTAAAAATCAAGCGGCGGCTGGGCGTGTCGCCGGGCCCCGTGGCATGCAGCGGACCGGCGATCGTGACGCGATCGACAGCGGGCAGGCCGCGAAAGTCCAGCGGATCGAGATTCGCGCGTTCGAACGGCTGCAGGATGTTGTCGTCTTCCGACTCGCCCTCCGACAGGAAGGTGGCTACCACGGTCCGTGGGCCCGCTTTCACGGGTACGTGCACGGTGAGACGGGCGTCGATCTCAGCGGCGGATTTTCCGGAGTTGCTGTAGCTGAGCTCGGCTTCATCCTTGCCGCCGATGGTGGCCAGCTTCACGCGATTGCCGTCGATGCTGATCTCCACCTGGTGCAGTTCCTCGAGGCCCTTGATGACGTCGGCGGTGGCGCGCCACAGCCTCACTTTGATCACGTACTCGCCATCCAGCGGGAAATTGTGGCGCATCATCAATCCTCCCCGCGTACCGAGCGGCAGGCCGTCCATGTGGCCGTTCTGCGAGAGGTCCGGCTTGGCGCGATAGGTGGCGGTGTCGGCCGAAAGGTTCGGATCGCCGACCGCGAGGCGGCTCAAATTCCAGGAAGCCGACATGTAGCGCTCGAGCAGCGAGGGCGAAGTTCGGAGCACGTCGGCGATGTCGTCGAAGCCGTAGCTCTCGTCGTCGGCGGGGAGCAGCGGCGCTGGGTCGACTTCCAGGCCGAGCAGATCACGGACGGCGTTGGCGTATTCGGTCCGGTTCAGACGATGCAGCGTGGCGCGTCCCGGGTTCGGATGGGCGGCGGAAGCGCGGTCAATCGAGGTCTCCAGGCCGGACACGAAACGGTCCAGCGTAGCCGCGTCTGGGCGAGGCATTCCTTGCGGCGGCATAGCGCCGAGTTTGACCTTATGAATGACCTTTTCCCAGGTTTCAGCGCCGGCCGGGATGTTGGTGAGGTCGGCCGATTGCAGCGATAACCCGCCGGTTTTCAATTTGTCGCTGTGGCAGACGACGCAATACTGATCTACCAGAGCGCGGCCGGAAGTGGCTGACGCCGGAATAGCAGTTTGTTGCGGAGGAGGCGCTGCATGTAAGCAAAGCGACGAAACCAGAGCACAGCATGCAAGACAGACAATGTCTTTCGCTGACAATTGAACCCTCCCACCGCGCGTGTAGCGGTGTGTATCAATGATGTCAAAAAAGTGTCTTGCATGCAAGGGGTGCCTGGGAGCTCGTCTGCCTGCATGCAAGGTAGGCGGCAGGACAAAACCTGACCGGGGCCGCCCGCCTGCATAATAGAGACATGCCAGGAAAACCGCCAATGGAAACCACCATTCTGCTGCTCACCTCCGAGCCCGTTGCGCGGGTGGTGATGCGAGAAGTGCTGGAGCGCGCCGGATATGTGGTGATGGCGACGGGCGACTTAGGTACGGCGGTGGACCGCTTGCAGGAATGCAAGGCGGACCTCTTGATGATCTCGCCCTACGTGGAGACCATCACCGGACACGACGCGGCGAAATACCTGCAAGGGCGCTGCCCGGGCATGCGCATTCTGATGGTCGCGGGACTGCTGGCCGACGATCGCCTGCAAAACCGGGCAGCGCTGGAGAAAGTGGAGATTTTTCCCCAGCCGTTCACGGGCCCCGAGCTGCTCAACAAGGTCCGGCAGGTTTTGGGCGGCTAAAGTTTGCTCAGGGCATTTGGGGCCTGGCGCTTTCGAGAATCTTCGTCATCCAGGCGGAATGCGGGAAACCGCAGGCGGCAAGAGCCTTCAGCTCCCTGTCCACGTCATACTCGACGCGGCGTATCGAGGGATTCCTCTTATCGAGCAGGGGATTGAGCCCATCGAGCAAAAGATATGCCGCACGGCGATCGCCGTCGTAAGAAAGACTGACGCTGCCAGTGTTGACCACGGTCAGTTCTGACGCACCGGGGACCGAAAGGCTCCGAACATAGGACTGATGGATGTGCGCGTAGATAGCAATGGGTTGACCGAGCGGCGAGTAAACCGACCCCAGCTCGCCATCGCTCGCTTCCGGAGCGGGCGCGCGCCAAAGATCGTCGGGGCTGGCATGCACCAGCGACATCGGCCCATGAATCTGGACGCGCGGCAGGCCCCTCAGCCACCCCAGCCGCTCTTCTCCCAGCGCTTCACGGTCTGCCTCGGCCATCTCCGCGATTGCGGCCCACATCGATTGCAGTTGCGGCAATCGACTGGCGAACTCGGTCAGCGACTCGGGTCTGAAAAGCATTTCATCGGTATTGCCAACCACACCCGGCCAGCCGAGATCGCGGATGCGATCGACAATCTCCGCGGGACTCGCTCCTCCGTGAGCCAGATCGCCGCCATGCAGGATCAAGTCGGGAGAAGTCTGCCGCAGATCGTTTAAGACCGCCTCGAACGCGGTCCGATTGCCGTGAATGTCGGATACGATTGCGATGCGCATGCAGCGTGCTCGGCAGACCGATCTAGTATCGTAGTGGAATGATTTCGAGGAAATCAATCCTAGGAACGCTGCCTCGCGTGGGCTTTCTATTTCTGTGCCTGACCGGCCAGGCTCTCTTTTCGAGCGACACGGTGCTGTTGAATGGCCATATCTACACCGCCAATTCGCAGAACCGCTGGGCGGAGGCGCTGGCAGTCACGGGAGACAAGATCGACGCCGTCGGCTCGAACACCGAGATCGCGCGCTACCGTTCTGCGAACACCAAGGTCATCGACCTTCAGGGCAAGACGGTGATTCCGGGGTTCACCGACGGCCACGTGCACCTGTGGTTCGGCGCCCTGGCGCTGCACGGCTTCAATCTGTCGACGCCGGAATCCAACATTACTTCGAAAGATCCGGAACTGCTGCTCGCGAAGATCAAGGCCTATGCCGCAAGCCATCCCCAGGATCCTGTGATTTTCGGCCGGGTCCAGTTCATTACGGATTTCACGGATTCGGGTAGCCACTTCAAAAGGCCGGCGGTGACGCACGAGCTTCTGGATCGCGCGGCGCCCGACCGTCCACTCGTGATTCACGACGTCAGCGAGCACGCGCTGTGGGTGAACCAGAAAACTCTGGACCTGGCCCATATCACGGATCGCCCAATTTCGGATCCAACCATCGAAGCGAACATCCTGCGCGATTCTCACGGTCACCCGAGCGGCGTGGTGATGGAAGGAGCGATGGAGATTGTCGAGCAGGCGCTACCGGATCCGCCCCTCGAGGTGAAGTTCGAATGGCTTCAACAGGCCATGCATTACCTGAACTCGTTCGGCATTACCAGCGCCACAATGGCGACGGGCAGCCTGTCGGATATAGAGCTTTATGGAAAGATGCGGGATCGCGGGCTGCTGACGCTGCGAACGCGCACCGCATTCGGCGCCGTGGCCGTGAACCATCACCTGACGCCGCAGTTTCTGGCCGATCTCGACAAAGCGCGAACCAGCTATCACGACTCCTGGGTCTCGGCAAACCTGGTCAAGTTCTTTTCCGATGGGCTCACCGACCCACCGGTATACACCGCCGAGGAGCTCAACAAACTGTTTGTGGAGTTGGACAAGCGCGGCTATCAATTAATGACGCACTCCATCGGCGTCGACTCGGCGCACATGGTTCTGGACGCCTACCAAGCCGCGGAAAAGGCCAACGGGCCACGAGATCGCCGCTTTCGGATGGAACACGCCGATTACCTGAATCCGGAGGACCTTCCCCGTTTTCGTCAGCTGTCGGTGATCGCGAGCATGCAGCCGGGTTTCTGCTGCAACGCGGGCGAGTTGGGGCGCGTGAAGATCGATACCTGGAACAGTTTGCTGAAGGCCGGAGCAAAGGTGACGTTCAGCAGCGATTGGCCTTGTACCTGGCCTCCGGACCCGCTGGCAGCGATCGAGGAGACGATGACTCGTGAAGTGCTGCGGGACGTTACGCCCCATGGACCAGTCGGCAAAATTCAATACGATCAGCCCCAGGAACGGCTTTCGGCCGAGCAGTCGGTGCTTGCCTACACGCGTGACGCGGCCTACGCGAACTTCGCCGAAAAACTGACGGGGACGATCGAGCCGGGCAAATTCGCGGACCTGGCTGTTCTCTCGCGCGATATCTTTTCCGCCCAGCCCGCAGACGTCGGAAAGACGCACGTCACGATGACCATGGTGGACGGCAAGATCGTTTTTGAACGCTAAGCGATCAACTCGTGCAGCACGTTCCCGGCAACGTCGGTTAACCGGAAATCTCTGCCGCTGTAACGGTACGTCAGCTTCTTGTGATCGATTCCCATCAGGTACAGGATGGTCGCATGAATGTCGTGGACGTGCGCCGGTTTGTCGATGGCTTTGAATCCAAAATCGTCCGTCGCGCCGTAGATGGTCCCGCCTTTCACCGCGCCGCCTGCCAGCCACATCGTAAATCCGAATGGATTGTGATCGCGTCCGCGCTTCACGCCGCCGCCGTTCATACCGCCGACTTCGCGCACCGGCGTACGCCCGAATTCGGATCCGCAAACCACCAGCGTGTCTTTCCACAGCCCGCGGCTCTTGAGATCCTTAATGACGGCGGCGAACGCCTGGTCTGAGTTTTTGGCGTTCACCTTGTGACCCAAGATATCCGCATGCGCGTCCCACGGGTCGCCCTTCGAATAATAGAGCTGCACCATGCGTACGCCCTTTTCCACCAGCCGGACAGCCATGAGAGCGCCTCGCGCGACATCGCCGGGCCCATACAGATCGAGCGTTGCCTGGGACTCTTTGCGGATGTCAAAAACCTCGGGAGCTTCGGTCTGCATCCGGTACCCGACTTCCATCGACTGGATGACAGCTTCCACGCCCTGATCGGTTCCGGACTCGTCCGTGCGGATTTTCTCCAGCTGCTGCAGTAAGTCGAGCTCGCGGCGTTGTTCCACCAGAGAGAACTTCGGATTGTTGACGTAGTTAAGAATCTTCTTGGGATCGAAGTTCTTCTCAACCACCACTTTCTTGAGCTTTTCCTTCCCGTCCTTGTCTTTCTCCGGTTTTTCCCGCATCTCCTCGGGCGGCATATCGAGCGGCATGCCGTCGGGACCAACCATCGCAACTTTATTGGAAATGTAAGTGCCCTGATTGATGGCAGGGAGGAAGCCATTACTCCACAGCGGCGGTCCCACAGTGGTCGGAATATCCGGACATAGAACGACATAACCGGGCAGGTTCTGATTGTCCGTGCCCAGGCCGTACGTGAGCCACGCGCCCATCGACGGACGGCCCGCTTGATTCGCGCCGGTGTTCAGCATCAGGCAGGAAGGCTCGTGATTCGGAATCTCGGTGTATACGGAACGCACCCAGCAAATGTCATCGACCACCTCGGAAAGGTGCGGCCACAGATCGCTGACATCCATGCCGCACTGCCCGTGCTTCTTAAACACATAGGGCGACTTCATCAGCTCGCCGGTCCTGCGTTCGGTAGAGATGGAACCGCCAGGCATGGGCTGTCCATCGTACTTGTCCAGCATCGGCTTGGGATCGAAAGCGTCGATCGTCGACAAGCCGCCGTTCATGAAAAGGAAAATAACTCGTTTGACCTTCTGGGGATAGTCGAGCGTTGCCACGCCGCCATTGGTGCCGGTCAAACCGGCTCGCGCCATGGAACTGCCAAGCATTCCGGCGAACGCCATCATCCCGAAACCGTTACCTACGCGGCGCAACGCGTCTCTTCTTGTCACCGGCTGTCGCTGTTTGTGATCGAACATTATCGGCACCTAGTTAATAAAAATGAATTCCGTGGAGCTGAGCAGCACCTTCGCGTAGCGGCCCCAGACAGTAGGCTGATACTTCACCTCCGCCTTCGCAGGCGCTTTCCCCTTGCGGCCAGGCCCGTCCATGCCTGCCATCATACCCATGCCCATGTTTGCATTGGGGGCTGCATCTGGATTCGCCGGGGCTTCGCCCTCCGTTGGAGCTTCCGCATCCTCTGGTGCCGTAGCATCAGCGTCCGTAGCAGCCTTATCCGATTTTTCTTTTGCCTCGTCCTTGGGTTTGTTCTTGTCTTCTTCGTACTCTTTCGCCGGCTCGGCATGCAGATAGTTCAAACCAATCTGCAGCTCCTTTTCGCTGGGCAAACGGCCGTAAGTCAAGGTGTAAATCTTACGAATACGCGCTGGATTGTCCGGCTCCGCCGCCACTCGCTTGGCCAGCGCTTCAGCTTCTAACTGAACAAAATCGCTATTCATGAGAAAGAGCCGCTGTAACGGAACAGTGGTCGTGAAGCGCTTCTCGGCACTAATGTTCGGCGGCGGAAAATCGAATAACTGTAAATAGGCGTCCAGTTTGTACCGGCTTACTTTGCCATACACGGTCCGGCCTTTGAAATTCGGAGTAAGTTCCTGCGAAGGCCCTTCGATCATGGTGTCCAGATTCCCCGCAACATCCAGGATCGAGTCCCGGATCTGTTCCGCATCCATCCGCTTGCGATTGGCTCGCCAGTAAAGCCGGTTACCCGAATCCTTTTCGAAATCCAGTGGATTGTTCTCGGTGCTCAGTTGATAAGTCGCGCTGAGCATGATTTCACGCTGCAGCTTCTTGATCGACATGCCATCTTTGACAAAGGTCTGGGCGAGATATTCGAGTAATTCCGGGTTAGTCGGCCGCTCACCCCCGAATCCGAAGTTGCTCGGCGTATCGACGATTCCGGTGCCGAAGTGCCCTTTCCAGATTCGATTCACAATCACCCGCATGGCTATAGGCTGGTTCACAATCAGGTTCGCCAACTGCATGCGGCCACTGCCTTCCGTGAGAGGCACTGGATCGCCAGGCGACAGCACGCTCAGAAAATGCCGTGGTACTTCCGGCCCTAGCGTTTCCGGATTCCCGCGAAGAGCCAGCTCGATGTTGACCGGCTTCTCGGCGTCTTTGACGCCATGAATGAACGGGTAGGACGGTTCGAGCTTTTTCTGGAGCGCCGCGATGTCGTCCTGAATCGACTTCAGGCGAGCCTGCGTCTCAGGCCCGAGCCTGGATTCAAGTCCCCAGCCGCGGAACAGAAGCACTCCGGGTTTCGGTTTCTTTTCCCCGTTGGCTTGCGGATCCTCGGAGTCTCTTAGCTCGCGCTGAAAGATCTCGACCCAGAAACTGGTTACGTCATCCGGCAGAACTTTGAAACGAATCAATGCTCCTGGGTTGAAGTCCTTGTTCGAAACGAAATTGCTGGGTTTATCGGTGCGCTTCTTCGGCTTGGTGCCGTCCAGATCCTTGGCCTCCAGAACCTTGTTTTGGGCATCCAGATCGTTCTTTTGGAGCATCACCTCCTCAATTTCATCCTGAAATTGTTGGGCGAGTTTTTTGGCCTCGGCCTTGGTGCCGCCATCCTTTTTGATCATGGCCTGCCAGGCGTCTTTGTATTTGTACTTGTCGGTGGGCTTGCCCATGTACTTGATCCATCTCTCCAGAAGTTCATAATCAAGTTTGCGGGCTTCCACTACTTCCGCGATTTCCTTCTTCTCCTTGCCGGTCACTTCCCAGACGCCTTCGAGATAATTTGCCGATTGCAAAGCCAGCGAGCGGGAAAGCTCGTTCGAAGCGTCCTGGGTCATCTCGTGCTCGATCTCTTGCTTCTGATCCAGCTCGTCCTGCAGCTTCAGATAATCCGAGACGACCTTTTGAGGCGCCCTCGGATATTCTTCATAACTGGTGTTGAAGAAGACTCCGGCGAGAGCATAGTAGTCGGTCTGCGGAATCGGATCGTACTTGTGATCGTGGCAGCGCGCGCAAGCCACCGTCAGGCCAAGAAATCCGCGGCTCACCACATCCACGCGATCGTGACGCTCATCGGCTCTCGTCACTTCGTTGGAGCCGTTATCGTAATACCACGGCCCCAGTCCCAGGAAACCAGTCGCGGGCAGCGCTTTGTAGCGAGCCTTCGCGTCCATCAGATCGCCCGCCAGTTGCTCTTTGACAAACTGATCGTAAGGCATGTCGTCGTTGAACGCCTGAATCACCCAATCGCGATAAGCCCACGCATTGGGATACGGCCGGTAGCCCCTGGGGAAGGGGTTCAGACTGCGATAATCGTCCTCGCCATAACGCGCCACGTCGAGCCACAGTCGTCCCCAGCGCTCACCATAGCGAGGCGACGCGAGCAACCGGTCCACCACCTTCTCGAAGGCGTCCTGTGACGTGTCTTTTTCAAAGGCCGCGATTTCTTCAAGCGTTGGAGGCAGCCCAATCAAGTCGAGCGTGGCGCGGCGAATCAGATCCAACTTCGCAGCCGGCCCAACTGGCTTGAGACCTTCCTTTTCCAAACGCGCCAGCACAAAGCGGTCAAGATCGTTCTTGGCCCATTTCGCATCCTTCACCTCCGGAACTGGCGTGTCCTCCAAAGGCTTGAAGGACCAGAAGGCGCGGCGCTCCGGCGAGATGGTGTATTTTCCGGAACCGCTGGCGACAGACTTTGCCGAACTCTTTGGCCACACCGCGCCGGCCTTCACCCAAGCTTCCAGCAGCGCGATTTCCGGATCGCTCAGCTTCCCGCCCAGCGGCATCTTCAAGCCTGGATCAGTCTGCTTGATCGCGGTAATCAGCAGGCTCTTGGCGGGATCGCCGGGAACAACATCCGTCCCTCGCATGCCACCCTTTTTCATAGCCTCCTCGCTGTCCAGGCGGAGTCCACCCAATCCGGACTCGGCATGGCACGCGAAGCAATTGTTGGCCAGGATCGGGCGTACTTTGTTCTCGAAGAAATCCGGATCGGCCGCGTTTGGGGTTTGCGCTTCGAGCAAAACCATCGCTGATAGCGCCAGAAGTACTGCTCCAGTGGCAACGTGTCTCATCAAACGCAAATCCTTCCAGAGGACCAGGTAATGTTTCCGCGGCCACGGAGCGCGATGTTAGGGAAGTCGGACGGGGCCTGCTCAGATGCTATTATATCCGAACCCTTCCTTCGGCTACAATGGAGACTCTCCGTTGGCGATGCGTATCCCCATTGGCGTTCTCATTGTTGCTCTTGCAGTTTCGGCGGCATCGCCCAAACAAGGCATTCAAACCCCCGGCGTTCAAATCCCGTTCGCCAGTTTGAAAGCTGAGGCCACCTTTCAAACGCCGGATAGACCGGATTGGATCTTCTTTTCGACTGACGTATTTGTTCCAGCCAAAGATCGAGTCGACAAGATCGACATCAAATCAAATAAACTCGCCGATCCTGTTACCGGTCTCAACAAGCCATGCGGCGGGATGGTTTCAGCATTTGGCAGTCTCTGGATTCCGGCGTGCGGCGATGGAACGCTTGCGAGGATCGATGCGAAGACATTCAAAATCACTGCCACGATTGCCGGCGGGACTGCGGATATTCGAGGCACGATCGCGGCCAGCGCCGATAGCATCTGGCTGTTGACCGACGCGAAAACCACTCTATCGCGCATCGATCCCGATCAAAACGCCGTCGTCGGCGAATTGCGGGTTCCCTCGGGTTGCCGCGCCCTGACCTTCGGCGAGAAGTCGCTGTGGCTCGCTTGTCCGAACGAAAACAAAGTGCTGCGCATCAACCCCGCGACCAACCTGGTTGAGAAGGTGATCGATGTCGCCGCGCATCCCCAAGCGCTTGCCGTGGGCGCGACTTCCATTTGGGCGCTGTGCGAGAAGGACGGAACAGTGGACCGCATCGATCCCAAGACCAACAAGGTATCGAAGTCCATTGAGTTGGACGTGCCCGGTGCAAAGGGCGCGATCGCGTTCGGCGAGGGCTCAGTTTGGGTGACGCTCGCGGGCTTCCCGCTCACTCGGATCGATCCACAATCGGAGACCGTTGCGCAGCAGTTCTTCGGCCCCGGCGGCGGTGGCGCAATTCTGACCACTCCGGGCGCCATCTGGCTGTCGAATCCCGACGCCGGAACACTGCTGCGAATCGATCCGAAGCGCGTGCTGGCAACCCTCGCCGAATAGCCTTCAGTGGGACGGGCCCGGCCATCATGCCGCATGCACGGGAAAACCTGAGCAGGGCTTGTTGCTCCGATGTCAGCGATTCCCAAACCGCCCGTGGGATTGAGTTAATCTCGCGGCTGCTGTCGGCATACCAGCGACGCGCATATTGGATCGTTACCAGATTTACGCCGCCATTCTGTATTTTCTCTGGGCTGGAATCGCGGCACATCCCTCCAAAGTGAGTGCGGCGATAGGGCTGCTGGCATCGCTGATGACCGCGGTGCGTATGATTGCGGAGGAGAAACTGCTGGTTCGGACCTACCCGGAATATCGAGAGTATGCGCGGACCACAGCGCGAGTGTTGCCGTTTTTACTCTCGAGCTCTTTTTACTCTAGAGCTTAGATGCCCGCTACTTGCTCGTCTTGAAAATGCTCTTCGGGATCATGCCGTGCACGCCCTTAGTCCCATCCACCAGCTGCGTGATATCGAAATCCACGGCCACGCTCGCCAGCATGTAAGCGTCCTCGCGGCTCAGCTTCTTTTCGGTCATCAGGAAATCGAGCGTCTCGTGCACCGCGATCCTGGTCGCTTCCGTCAAATCCGGATCGAGTCCCATGGTGATCCAATGCGTCGGCGTCTCCGCTCGCGGCCATTTCAGATGCATGTCCTTATGCAAGACGAACTGGAACACGCCGGTCAGCGAAGTCTCCATCGCGGTGATGTCCACTTCTCCGTTTCCCATGCCGGCATGGCCATCGCCCACCTCGAACAGCGCGCCGTGCGCATGCACCGGAATGAACAGAGTGGTTCCGGCCACCAATTCTTTGTTATCCAGATTGCCGGCATGAATCCCCGGCGGAGCGCTATTCACCTTGCCGGCGCTTTCCGGCGGAGCCAAGCCCATGCTGCCGAAAAAAGGCTTGAGCGGAAGCTCGATGCCGGGCGCGAAAACTCCCACCTTCCGCGCGCGATCCAAAGGAATGATCTTGGTCTTGGCGCCCTCGAACTCGTCGGGCAAAAAGCCCGCGCCCTTGCGAAAGCTGTTATACGCGAACGGAACATCCATCCGGATTTCGCGAATCCGCACCTCCAAGACATCACCGGGCTCGGCGCCCTCGATGGCCACCGGTCCGGTCAACAAATGGCCGCCGGGGCCGCGCTGATCCTGCGGAATCTCTCTGTATATGGTCCGCAAAGCGGTTGGGATTTGATCGGGCGCGAGGCCGGCCTGCTCCAATCGCTCGGGATTTCCCGAGACGGTTTGGATCTCGACAACATCCCCCGATCGAACGGTCAGTACCGGCTTTGCGGCCGACCAATAATAGCCCCAGGCGATAGTCTGTGGCGTGACTTTCAAGGTGAGATCCGCGGCCGGAAGCAGCGCGGCGGCGCCAACGACAAAGATGCCGAGCAGCGGGAAGAGACTCGATAACCGGGGTAGTTCCATGCGTAACAATGTACACCACGGGTTGCGATAATGCGATAAACTTGTGTGACGAGCCCGCCACGTTCGCTGGACTCGCATCCTCCCCGTCGGAAGCTCCCGCTATCTAAATGAAAATCTATCCGCTCCTTTACTCGTTCGCGCTGACAGCGTTAGTTGCAGCTCGCGCCGACGCTCCGGACCTCAAGGCAGTGCAGCATCCCATGTCGGAGTTGCATGCGATCGCGAAGTTTTCCATTCCCGGGTCTCCGGACTGGGTCGCTATCGCCGACAGCGTCTGGATCTCGAATAATCCGAAAAGCAATATTTCGCAGCTCGATCCCAAGACCAACCAGGTGGGCGCGGTGATCACAGTGGCGAAGAAGCCCTGTTCCGGATTGGCCATCGCGTTCGGCAGCATCTGGGTGCCGATTTGCAGTGACGGCTCGGTGCAGCGCGTGGATCCAAAGTCGCAAAAGATCGTAGCTACCATTCCTTCGGGTGTCGCAAACACCGAGGGCGGAATCACCGCGGGCGAAGGCAGTATCTGGATGCCTTCTGATGCAGCGGGCGTGCTCTCGCGAATCGATCCGGCGACCAACCAGGTCGTATCCAAGATTTCCATCCCCTCCGATTCTTTCACTGCGGCGTTTGACGCCGGCTCCGTCTGGATCACCAGCACCAAGAACAATCTGCTGACCCGCGTGGACGCGAAAACCGAAAAAGTCGTCGCCAAGATTCCAGTCGGACGCGCCCCGCGATTCCTAGCTACCGGATTGGGCAGCGTTTGGACTCTCAATCAGGGCGACGGCAGCGTCACCCGCGTGGATCCCGCAACCAACAAAGTATCCGCCACCATCGAAGTCGGTGTGCCCGGCGGCGGCGGCGATATCGCGGTTGGAGAAGGAGCGGTTTGGGTGACAGCCAACGGCAAGCCACTGTCGAAGATCGATCCAGCCACCAACCGAGTGGTCACGCAGTACGTGGGAAAAGGCGGCGACGCTATGCGAGTCGGCCTCGGATCGCTGTGGCTCTCCAATCACGAATTTCATGAGGTATGGAGACTAGACCCGAAGGGTCTTTAAGAGATGAAGCACGCCATCCTATCTGTTGTGGCTCTTTCCTCCGCCTTCGCGCAGGCCCCGGCCGACTTCTTCGAGAACAAGGTCCGGCCGATTCTGGCGGAAAATTGCTACGACTGTCACACCGCTGCCGAAATGGGCGGCCTGCGCGTCGACTCTCGCGAACGATTATTGCAGGGCGGCAAGTCGGGCCCCGCGCTGATGCCGGGCGATCCCGACAAGAGCCTGTTGATCCAGGCTGTGCGGCAGAGCGGCGATCTCAAAATGCCGAAGGGCGGAAAGCTAAAGCCCGCCGAGATTCAAGCGCTCGCGGACTGGGTCAAGATGGGCGCGCCCTGGCCGGAAGCCAAGGCCGCCGTGAAAACTTCACCCGTGAAAGTGATCACGCCGGAACAGCGCGCGTTTTGGTCGTTCCAGCCGCTGAACGATCCGGCCATCCCAGCAGTGAAAGAGAAATCCTGGGCCAAAACAAATATCGACCATTTTGTGCTGGCCAAACTCGAAGCCAAAGGCATGAAACCGGTGGAACCCGCGGACCGCAGAGCGCTGATCCGCCGCGTCACTTTGGATTTGACTGGCTTGCCGCCCACGCCGGAAGAAGTAGACGCCTTCGTCAGCGATAAGTCTCCCAATGCGTACGAGAAAGTAATCGATCGGCTGCTTGCGTCGCCCCGTTATGGCGAGCGCTGGGGACGTCATTGGCTGGATGTGGTGCGCTATGCCGAAGACGACGTGCGCGGTTTGGATCCCAAGGATCGAGGCTACATGCCGTTCCAGGGCGCCTACGTTTATCGCGACTGGGTGATTCAGGCCTTCAACAACGATCTGCCGTACGATCGTTTCATCAAGGCGCAGCTCGCCGGAGATTTATTGGACGGGCAGCAGCGCGATAAGGCCGTGGCAGGCACTGCGATGCTGGGCCAAGGCCCATGGTGGTGGGATCAGGCGGAGCCGGTGCAGGGCCGCGCCGACGAGCGCAACGAGCGGATCGACGTGGTGACGCGCGGAATGCTAGGGCTCACCGTGGCTTGCGCACGCTGCCACGATCACAAGTACGATCCTATCTCACAGAAAGACTATTATTCGCTCGCGGCAGTATTCTTGAACACGACGTATCACGAATACCCGGCCACGTCTCCCGCTGAAATGGCGGTTTGGGAGAAGCAGCAGAAGGTCATCGACGACGAAGAAGAAGGCCTCGACGATTTCATGGAGCGGCAAAGCGACCTGTATTCGGAGATGCTCGCGCAAAAGACCTCCAAGTATCTGGTGGCCGCCTGGCAAGTGACCGGCGAGCCCAAGAAAACGGTGGCCGAAGCGGCAGTGGACCAAAAAGTCGATCCCGAGATGCTGGAGCGATGGATCAAGTTTCTGGCTCGGCCGCCCAAGCATTATTCTTATCTGCGCGACTGGCAGGACATGGTGAAGTGCGGCGGAACTCTGGAGCAAGCGCAGTTCCTGGCGGAAAATTTCCAGAATCTGGTTCTGGCGGTTGCAGTGGAAGCGGCGGCGCTGAAGGAAGAGAACGACATCATCAAAGCTAAAGCGGGAGTTCGCAAGAAACCGCGCCGCGATTCCTATCCCAACGAATTCGAAACCAACGATCAGTTCTGCCCGGGCTGCGATCTGGAACTGAAGACCATGCCTATCGAGCGAACGAATCTGTACCTGGACATTTATAAGGCGGATCAGGAATCGGAGAACGATCAGAAGCCGGATCCGGGTTTGCTGTCCTTGCAGGGTTGGGCGCTGGAGCGGCATTTTTCGGCCGAGGTAACCGAGCACGTCGCGGCGCTGCGAGCCGAAATCGACGCGCTAAAAAAAGCCCAGGTGCCCTATCCGTTCCTGCACGGCGTCGGCGATACGAAGACCCTGCAAACCATGCACGTCAACGTGCGCGGCAATCCGCACACGCCAGGCGACCCGGTGCCGGAACGTTTTCTATCGGTTTTGTCGCCGCCCGATCCCAAGCCTTTTTCGAACGGCAGCGGGCGTTTGGAACTGGCCGATGCGATCGTGGCCAGCCCCATCGCGGCGCGCGTGATCGTGAATCGCGTGTGGAAGTGGCACTTCGGATCGGGCATTGTCGATACCCCCGACAACTTCGGAAAAATGGGCGACCCGCCGTCCGATCCGGAACTGCTCGATTACCTGGCCGCAAGTTTCGTAAAGAGCGGCATGTCAATCAAGAAACTACACCGCGAGATCCTGCTTTCCTCGGTGTATCAACTCAGCACGGAATCGTCGGTGGAAAACGCCGAAAAGGACGGACCCAACCGCTTGTATTGGCGCGCCAACCGGCAGCGCCTGGACGCCGAAGCCATCCGCGATTCGCTGCTGTTCGTCTCCGGTTCCCTGGATCTCAAAAAAACTGGCGGACCATCCTCCGATTTTGCGGACGACAACTTCCGGCGCACCGTTTATTGCAAGATCAGCCGCTATCGGCTGGACAATTTCCTGCAAGTGTTCGATTATCCGAATCCATCTTTCACCGCCGAGCAGCGCTTCACCACCATCGTTCCGCTGCAGCGCTTGTATTTTATGAACAGCAGTTTTGTCTACAAGCAGGCCCAGGCATTCGCGAAACGCGTCTATGACGAAGTCTCCGGTTCTGATCAAACCAGCGACAGCGCGCGGATTCAGAAGGCGTATCGCATCCTGTTTGGACGCGCGCCCAACCCGGCGGAAACCAAAGCGGGCCTCGATTTCTTGCAGGCCCACCCTGAAACCCCGGGAAACCAGGTGGCGGGTCAACCACCTACGGCTTGGAATGAGTACGCGCGCGTGCTGCTCAGCTCCAACGAATTTGAGTTTGTGAACTAGGAGAACAACAACGATGTTGCATTTACCGGCCCGCAGGCCGCTCTCGCGGCGTGAAGCTCTGTGCAGAATGGGCAGCGGCTTCGGCATGTTGAGTTTCGCTAGCCTGGTGGGCGAATCGCTGGCCAAGGCCGACACGGCTCCCGCCCAGGGAGCTGCCAGCGCACGCATTCCCAACTTCAAGCCCAAGGCCAAGCACGTCATTTTCCTGTTCATGAACGGCGGCGCATCGCAGATTGACACATTCGATTACAAGCCGATGCTCGAGAAGTACAACGGCCAGCCGCTGCCGGGCGCCATACCCGATCACGAGCGCAAGACCGGCAATCTCATGCAGTCGCCGTTCAAATTCAAGAAGTACGGCCAGAGCGGCATCGAAGTGAGCGAGGTTTTCCCCCAGTTGGGCGAGTGCGTCGACGACATGTGCCTGGTTCGCTCCATGTACACGGACATCCCCAATCACGAGCCGTCGCTGCTGATGATGAACGTCGGCCACATTCAACCCGGCCGCCCGTCCATGGGCTCCTGGCTGACCTATGGCCTGGGCACGGAGAACAAAAATCTGCCGGGCTTCGTGGTGCTGTGCCCGGAGGTGCCCACCACCGTTGGGCCGCCCCTCTGGAACTCCGCGTTTCTTCCGCCGGTCTACCAGGGAACATTCATTTCCGACAACGTCCGCGACAAGAAATTCGATCCGGAAAAACTGATCCCCAATATCCGCAACGACAAGTTCGATCTCACGCAACAAAAGAGCGAGCTGGATCTGCTGAACAAGCTCGATCATTTGCAAATGGAGCAGGAGCGCGCCGACGATCCTCAGCTCGACGCCACGCTGCAGTCCATGGAAACCGCGTATCGGATGCAGACCGAAGCGCCCGATGTCTTCGATGTGCGCAAAGAGACGGAAGCCACCATCAAGCTGTATGGCGAGGGGAGCACGGCGCGCGGATGCCTGACCGCGGCGCGATTGGTGGAGCGCGGCGTCCGCATGGTGCAGGTGTATTACGCCAAGGGCGATCCCTGGGATCATCATTTCGATATCGAGCTGCATCGCAAGACCGGCAAGGATTCCGATCAGCCCTTCGCGGCTCTGATCAAAGATCTGAAATCGCGCGGGCTATTGGACGAGACCCTGATCGTGTGCGGCTCCGAGTTCGGCCGCACGCCGGTGGTGGAAGTGGGCAGCGGATTCATGGGCGGCCAGGTACACAATGGGCGCGATCACAATCCCCATGGATTCACGGTCTGGCTGGCCGGCGGCGGCGTGAAGGGTGGCATGACCTATGGAACCACCGACGATTTCGGCTGGAAGGGCGTCGACAAACGGGTGCACGTGCATGATCTGCACGCCACCATTTTGTATCTGATGGGCATCGATCACACCAAGCTCACCTACCGCTACAGTGGTCGCGATTTCCGCTTGACAGATGTCGCTGGAAACGTCATCCACGATATCATCGCTTAGCGCCTTGACAGAGTGTCCGAGCGGAGTATAATTGGGAAACTGCCGTGTGGGGTTCCGTAGGTTCAAGTGTATCTTTAGTGCGGATTGGTTAACCCGCACCGCCCCGCAGCCTGACTAAACTCTCAGCCGAGTTTTCGTTGCCGCATCGATTCGCGGCCCTCTCGCCTCAGTCGGCGCCCGAGCCTGTCGCTCCCTGACTTTCAAACCTTCAATTGTGAGGAGAGGCATATGTTCACTAGAACTTCTGTACGTCGTTCCTGGCGCGGTCTTTTGAAGGCACTGAGCTCGCTGGCCGCGGTCTCCATGCTCACAATCTCGACGCTCCACGCGCAAAACACCAGTTCCTTGCACGGTGTTATCTCCGACGCGCAGGGCGCTGTCATTCCGCAGGCCCTGGTTGCGCTGAACAGCACGTCTACCGGACTTTCGCGGCAGGTGGTTTCCGACAACACCGGAACGTACGAGATTCTTCAGGTCGTGCCCGGCGAATACACGCTGACTGTCACCAAGCCGGGCTTCGCGCAATCCACGCGCGAGCACGTCGTGCTGCAAGTCAACACTCCTGCGACCCTCAACTTGCAATTGGAAGTGGGCGCCACGGGTCAAACGGTCGAGGTCGCGGCGGAAACCTCCATGGTCAGCACCTCCGACGCCTCCATCGGCAACGCCTTCACGGAGCATTCCATACGGCAGCTGCCGCTCGACACGCGCAACGTCGTCGATCTGTTGAGCCTGCAACCAGGCGTAACTCCCACTGGCGAAGTGATGGGATCGCGGCGCGATCAAAATAACATCACTCTCGACGGCGTGGATGTGAACGACAACGAGAACGCGGGCATATCGGGCCCGTACCAAACCCAGGGTTCCAATGCCAATGGCACCCAGGCTCCGATCGCCGGCTTCAATTCCGTGCTGCCTATTCCTCTGGATTCCGTCCAGGAGTTTCGCGTAACCGTAGCCGGCCAGGGCGCCGACGAGGGCCGCTCGTCGGGCGGACAGGTCGTGCTCATCACCAAGAGCGGCAGCAATCAGTTGCATGGCTCCGCTTACGAATACAACCGCAATACAGTTACAGCCGCAAACAGTTGGTTCAACAACTTCAGCGGCGTCCCAATCACACCTCTGAATCGCAACCAGTTCGGTGCTTCACTCGGAGGACGGATCAAGAAAGACCGTATCTTCTATTTCTTCAATTACGAGCGCCGCATCGATGCCAGCGACGCAGCTGTGGAACGCGATGTGCCGAGCCAAAATTTGAGACAAGGCATCTTGACGTTCGCCGATACCAACGGAAACACCTATACGCTCGGCCCGGCGGCGATAAAAGCGATCGACCCCCTGCACATCGGCGTAAATCAGGCCTATCTCAATATCCTGAACCAATACCCGGTTGGCAACAATCCATCCTATGGAGCAGACGGCGGTTTGAATTTCACCGGCTACCGGTTCAACGCACCCGACGACTTGGATAGTCGCGCCTACGTGGGAAAGTTGGATTTCATTCTGGATAGCGCCGCTAAGCAGACGCTGTCAATCCGGGGCACGCTATCAAACTCAAATCAAGATCAGCCCACCGCTCTCGCGCAGTTTCCTGGCCAATCCGCCAGCGAAATCTTGAACAATAGCAAAGGAATTGCCGCTACCTATACCGCTATCTTGACGCCCAGCTTGATCAACAACCTGACCTTCGGCTACACCCGCCAGGGCTTGACCAATTCAGGCACATCCGGTGATGCGTTTAGTTTACCTCCCCTGGACACGCTGCAGAACTACGCCGCGCGCGCCAACGGGCGTATTCTGCCTGTCAACAACATCGTCGACACCCTGACCTGGACTAAGGGCAAGCACACGATTACCACCGGACTGAATTTCCGCGTGATGACGAATAACAAATTCACTTACTCGCAGTCGTACCCCAGCTACGGGTTCGCCAACGCGTTAGGGGTTGGCTTGGGCGAAGATATTCAGACCGACCTCACCAATTACATGGTGAAACAAACCGGCAATGCCAACTTCGCTCTCAACGATCCGTTCAACGATGCGTCCGCGCTCGGAATCTTGCTTGGCTTGGTCAACAATACTCAAGTGACCTACCAGGTTGGAAAGGGCGGGACATTGCTGCCGCAAGGAGCGCCCGATGTGCGCGCCTTCGCCATGCGCGAGTACGAGGGTTTTGTCAGCGATCAGTGGCGGGCGTCTCGCGAATTGACCCTCACCTTTGGCTTGCGCTACACCAATGATAGGCCCCCGTATGAGAAAAATGGCCTGCAAGTGGCAACCACCGTCGGGCTGAATCAATACTTCGGCGAGCGCGACTACCTTGGATCAATTGGCGTTCCTTCCAACGCCATGCCCGACTCGATCCTCACCTACGCCCTCAATGGTCCCGTCAACGGCAAGCCAAGCTGGTGGAATCCTAACGACAATAACTTCGGGCCGCGGTTTGCATTGGCTTTCAGTCCCAAGGACCGCGGGGGGCTGCTGCAAGCCATCTTCGGCAACAGCGGGGTCTTCCGCATGGGCGGCGCCCTGCTTTACGACCGTTTCGGCAGCGAGCTGATTACTCAGTTCGATCAATTCGGTTCGTTTGGCCTGGCCACAACGCTAGGCAACCCGCTCTCCTATAATTTCACGACGTCGCCGCGCTACAATGGAACGGTCCCCACGCTTCCCGCGGCCCCCGCCGTGGGCTTCCCCTACACTCCGCCCGATGTTACGGCGATTGGAAGCGAGTTTGAGGGGATCTTTCCAAATTTGAAGTCGCCGTATTCAATCCTGATGAATGCGTCGTTTTCCCGCCAGTTACCGGGCAAACTGACCATGGAGATCTCCTACGCCGGCAGGCTTTCCCGCAGGTTGTTGCTGCAGGGCGACGTGTACACACCGCTCGAAAACTTGTACGATCCCGGTTCGGGCCAGACTTGGACGACCGCAATGACCTCGATCCGCCAGGACTTCAACAATATCTGCGCCTCCACCGGCGTCACCACCCAGAATTGTAATCCAAGCACCATCGCGAGCATGGTGCAGGCCAATCCGTCGCTGGTCCCAAGCATTAAGTACATCACGGATATGTTTCCGGGCGTGGCAAATTACTTCTTCAAGGGCAACACCGCCGCCAACTATTTCTACGGGATCTACGGCGTGTACGGAGGCAGCTATCTGGACATGTTGCACTCAACGGACCGAATTCCCGGCGAGTACACGGGGGGTAACACCTGCGCCACCAAGTTCGGATGCTACACGTTCTTTGCTCCGCAGGGAAGCGCCATGCCCACTTGGATGAACGCCGGTGACGCCAATTATGACGGTGGCACGTTCAGCTTGCGGCGCGCCTTCAGCTCGGGCCTCTCGCTCGACTTCAACTACACGCTCTCCCATTCCATCGACAACGCTTCAGCCGCGGAAGGCTCCGCATCCCAGGACGGCGCGGTGATCCAAAACATATTCAAACCCGGCCAGTTCCGCGGCTCATCCGATTTCGACATCCGCAACTTGGCGACCATTGATGTGGTCTACGAATTACCGATCGGCAAGGGCAAACCGTTCTGGAGCAGCGCGCCGGGCTGGGCCAATGAAATGTTTGGAGGCTGGCAGATTTCGAGTATTATGCGATTCTCAAGCGGCCTTCCCACCGTCATCCAGGGCAACGGCACTTGGGACACCAACTATTGGCAAAATACGCTGGCCATAGCCACCGGTCCCTTCAAGGCCCAAACCCAAATCGACAGCAACGGTATCCCGAGTTTGTTCTCCACCACCAACGCCGCCAATGATTTCGCGGACGCCTACCCCGGGAACACAGGGACTCGCGCGCTGGTGCGCCTGGCGGGCATGGTCAACTTCGACATCGGCGTTGCCAAATCTTTCCCGCTGCCTTGGGAAGGCCATCGGGTTCAGTTCCGCGCCGAAGCATACAACGCATTTAACAACGTGAACTTCATCCAGCCCAGCTTGGCGTTGTACAACCCCTCGACGTTCGGCGAATATCAAAGCACCATGCCGCCGCGCGAAATGCAGTTCGCTCTGCGCTATGAATTCTAACTGAACCGCGACCGTGAGGGAGCGTTCTTTGCGAACACTTATCGTTCTCTTCACCCTGTTCGGCGTGCTCCTGCGCGCCGCAACGGTCCTCGATTTTATCCCCCTCTCCATCGACGGTAAACCGGCGCCGCTGGCCGCCTATCGCGGCAAGGTGCTCCTCATTGTCAACGTCGCCAGCCACAGCATCTTCACACCCCAATATGAAGGTCTGCAAGCTTTGTATGCGAAATACCAGAACCAGGGCCTCGTGATTCTGGCATTCCCGAGCAATGACTTTGGTCAAGAAGAGCCCGATGGCAACGACGCCATCCAGCAGTTCGTCACGAGCAAATACAAGGTCACGTTTCCGATGTTCGCCAAAATCTCGCTGGCGGGCGAGCATGTGTCGCCGCTCTATCAATTCCTGACCGATAAGCAAGCCAATCCAACCACCGGCGGCCCCATCCGTTGGAATTTCACCAAGTTCCTGGCGGACCGCGACGGCAAGATCGTCCAGCGTTTCGAACCCGACGTCGCGCCGGACGCGCCCGAACTCGCCGCCGCCATCGAAAAAACGCTGCGCGGGGAAAAAGGCAAACACGAAAACGACAGAGCCGCGGCTTCCATCGGCCCCGTTGCGATATACTGAGAAATCCAACCGGCCATGTAGCCACCCTGGTGCCTTGCTGCACGGACGGTTGAGATGCGAAAAATCCTCCCAATTTTATCCGCTCTGTTCCTCCTCGCAGGCGTCCTGAGCGCTGCTGCCGGCCCGCCTTCCTTCACCGTCGGCTGGTCCGTTTACGTCGGCTGGGATCCCTACCAGTACATGGCTAAGTCCGGAATACTGAAGAAATGGGCGGACAAGTACGGCGTCGCAATCAAGGTGCAGCGGTTCGACTACGCGCCTTCGCTCGACGCCTTCGTCGCAAAGAACATCGATGCCTGCGTGATGACCAATATGGAGGCGCTCGACATGCCTTCAGCCGCCGGCGTAGATACCACGTCCATCATCACCGGCGATTATTCCAACGGCAACGATGCCGTGCTGGTGCGGCACAATCTCACGCTCGGCCAGATTCCAGGTAAGCGCGTCTTATTGGTCGAAAAAACCGTCTCCCAATATCTGTTCGAGCGCGCCATGACGCTCAATAACCTGAGCGGCGAAATCAAGCGCGTCAAATATGTCAACACGTCCGATTCCGATATTGCGGGTGCGTTCCTAAGCGACACCAGCCAGGATGTCGTGGTCACCTGGAAGCCGCTGGTCTCGCAGATCCTCAGAGGCAAAGGGATCACCAAGATCTTCGATTCTTCGAAGATCCCCGGCGAAATTCTCGATTTGCTGGTCGTCCGGACCGACATCCTCAACCGGCCCGATGGCTCCGGCCAACGATTCGCCAAGGCGGTCGTCGGCGCGTGGTATGAGCTCACGTCGCAAATGTCCAAGCCCGGACCGGAGGGCGACAAAGTACTCTCCGCCATCGCCGGCGTTTCCGAGGACACTCTGGATTCCTATAAGGAACAACTTTCCACCACGCACCTGTTCTACACCGCCCCATCCGCGGTCGAGATGACGAAGTCCGATCAACTGAAAAAAACCATGGAGCTGGTCCGCCAGTTCTGTTTCTCGCACGGCTTGCTGGGCGACAAGACCGCCTCACCCGACGACGTCGCCATCCGTTTCCCTGATGGCTCCATCCAAGGCAAGAAGGAACGCGTGCGCCTGCGATTCGACTCGTCCTATATGGCGCTCGCCGCCGCCGGGAAGTTGTAGGGATGACCAAATTGTGAAGGGGACTAAACCGTGAGCGTCCTTCAAATTCACGCGCACCCGTCGCGGACCACTGTCTGGATTCTCTCCTGGCTCTTATTTGCAACCGGCGTCGTCAGCTACTTCTGGGTCTCGCGCGATCGCCATCGCGACAATCCGGACGATCGCGTGATGCCCACCCTGCGCCAGATGAGCCAGGCCTTTATCGATGCGACGCTGAAGCCCGCTGAAGACGATGAAGTCGCTGCCAATGCCTCCGAACAATCGCTGGCAGCGCGAATCCGGAACAGCATGCTCTGGAAGGACACCGCCGCAACCGGACGCCGCTTCCTCATCAGCATGGCGCTTCTTTTTCCCGCCGTCCTGCTGGGCCTGCACATGGGAATGTTTCCGCACGTCGGCGCTTTCTTCCTGCGCTTCGTGCTGTTCTTCGACAAAATTGTCGCTTTATCGCTGCTCCCCATTCTGTTCATCGCTTTCGGTATCGACGAGCTGGCGAAGGTGATGCTGATCGTCGTTGGAGTTGCGCCCACCATCGTCCTGGACTCCTACAATCTCACGCGCAGCGTACCCAAGGAACAGATCGTGAAAGGTTTCACCTTGGGAGCCGGCGATTTCTCCATCACCTACCGCGTGGTATTCAAACAAATCTGGCCGCGCGTGTTGAATAGCATACGGCTCAATCTGAAGGCGGTGATGCTGTTCCTGTTCGCCGGTGAAATGATCGCATCCACCGACGGTCTTGCGTACCGCATCGCGCTGCTGCGCCGCCACATGGGCATGGACACCATCATCCCTTACGTGCTGTGGGTGGCGTTGCTGCTGTTCCTGGTCGATTTTGCGATGCGAACGTTAAATCGAAAACTGCACCCATGGTTTCAGGAAGCCTGAGTTTCAGGAAGCATGCTACGCGTGGCCACGGCAACGGTATTGGACAACCAAATTGATCGGGCGAGCCTGAACACACCCGCATTGATTCGCATCCAGGATGTCCTGGTCGAGTATGGCCAGCCCGGCAAGCCCCCCAAGCGCATCTTGAATGGCGTAAGCCTCGACATCCAGGCCGGCGAGTTCATTTCCATCGTTGGACAAACCGGCTGTGGGAAATCCACCTTGCTGCGGCTGGTGCTCGCGGAAGAAATGCCAACGCGGGGACAAGTTTTGGTGGAAGGGAACCCGCGCCCGCAACCGGATCGCCGCTGCGGATATGTGCCGCAGAAATATTCCTTGTTCCCAGACCGCACTGTGCTCGAGAACATTACCTTCGGGCTCGAAGTCACCGAGATCGGATTCTTTGGTGGGCTTTCGCACTCCCGGCGCGCGCGCCGCAAGGAATTTCGAGCCGAGGCGATGGGATATCTCCGCCGCATGGGCCTGCGCGATTCGGATGCGTCTAAATATCCGCACCAGCTTTCCGGCGGCATGCAGCAGCGCGTGGCCATTGCGCAAGCGCTCATCATGCGGCCCAAGATCCTGCTCATGGATGAAGCCTTCAGCGCGCTCGATCCCGGCACGCGCGCGGGGATGCAGAGGCTGATCAAAGACTTGTGGCGCGAGACCGGCACCACCGTTCTTTTCGTCACTCACAACCCGCGCGAGGCCGTCATCCTCGCCACGCGCGTCATCGCTCTCGGCCGCACCGGCGCCGAGGACGACGGAGCTAACATAGTTCTGGATCTTTCCGTGCCTGATACGAACGACGAGTCAAAGATCGCGAGTCTCATCCAGCAAATCGAACAGACCACCTTCCCGGGCGGCGCGGAGAGTGACGAAGTAGCCGGCGCCCCCGAAGCCTGATCCAGCAAGTACAATCAAACATCCATGTCCTTCTACAAGAACCATGCCCCGAAGCATCGGGAACACAACAGAGAAGTGAAACTGCCGGAACTCGAAGGCATGAAAGCTCTTCGGGAGGAGGCGCAAATTCCCTCGCGGCAGTGGCAGGAGGAAGTGCGCCGCGGCAAGGAATTCGGCCTGGAATGCGTCGATTCCATTGAAGACAAATCCGAGATCAGTTGCTTTCAGCGTGGCGAGTTGCCGCATTGGTCCGGCATCAACACCTTCCTCAAAACCCCGTACCTGGAAGACGTCCGCAAGGTCGGCGAATACGACGTGGCCTTCGTTGGCGTGCCTTTCGACATCGGCACCACGTATCGCGCCGGCACGCGCTTCGGCCCGCAAGGGATCCGCCGCATCTCGTCCTTGTACACCACTTACAATTTCGAACTGGGCGTCGACCTCCGCGAGTCGCTGAAGATGTGCGACGTCGGCGATATCTTTTGCCCTGCCAACATCACCAAGAGTCACGATCAGATCACCAAGGGCGTCGCGCACATCCTGTCGCAAGGCACGCTCCCGATGATCATGGGCGGCGACCACTCCATCGGCTTCCCCTGCGCGCGCGGCGTAGCGCAAGCCATCGAGGGCAAGCTGGGCATCATTCACCTGGACCGCCACATCGACACGCAGGAAAAAGACATGGACGAGATCATGCACACTTGTCCATGGTTCCACGCCACGAACATTCCCAATTGCCCGCCGACCAATCTCGTGCAGGTCGGCATTGGCGGCTGGCAGGTCCCCCGTCCCGGTGTGAAGAAGGGGCGCGAGCGCGGATCCACGGTCTTGACCATCCAGGACATCGAGCGCATCGGCATCGAAAAAACTATCGAGATCGCGCTGGAAGTGGCCTGGAAAGGCGCGAGCGCCGTGTATCTTTCTTTCGACGTCGATTCCGTCGATGCCGGATTCGTGCCGGGCACCGGATGGCCCGAGCCCGGCGGTTTTCTTCCCCGCGAAGCTCTCGCGATCCTGAAGGGCGTCGCCAAGGAAGGCATCGCCGCCATGGAAGCCGTCGAGGTTTCCCCGCCCTATGACATCTCAGACATCACCGCGCTCGTCGCCGTGCGCGCAATGGTGGACGTGCTGGCCTCCATGACCAGGCATGGCCGGATCGGCGGGAAACTGCACTGACTCCCGCGTTCATCCTGACTACAGATTTGGCCACCGATCTCAACTGCGGGGATGCGAATGCGGTAGCCTCGGCTTGCGAGCCGATTCTCGGCTTCCGGCCGGCCGTGGAACTGGTTCCCCTCGAAACTTTGTCGTCCGCAATCTCTCGCAACGCCAAAAGAGAGATCTTCGCGCTGCCCACCGCTCTCGATTTCAATCTGCTGCAGCGTGAGTCATTCGGGCGCGCCATCGGTGAAGCGCGCCGTGCGAATCCACAACTCACCATTTATCACGACGACGTCGACCCGACGCATCCCTTGGTGGTCCAGGCTCTCGCCCATCAAGTCGCCCGCGCGATTCCGCCTGACGCGCGATCACCGCAGCACATTGGCCTCATTCTCGCCGCCAGCGGCCACGGCGATGCGGGCAGCCGCGCAAATAGCTACCGATTGATGCGTCTGGTGTGGGAACAACTCGGCCTGGCCGCCGGAGAAGTCGGATTTGTGCGGCATGCCCAGCCGTTTCTCGCGCAAACTTTCGAAAATTGCTTGCAACGCCCGCTCCACTGGATCGTCCTTCCCGAGGCCCAATGGAAAACCGAACATGTCGAGTTCGCGAGCGTGATCCTCGAGAATTTCCAGCGCCAGCACCGCGAAGCCGCCGCCTGGCGTATGGCCGAGCCTCCGGGCGATCACCCGGCGCTCACCTGCTGGCTCACCCAGCGCATCACGCGTCTATGGAACGAAAAACGTACCCGAGAATCGCACCGGGTCGCATCGCCGAAGCGAACCGTTGCCCCTGAGGAATGCCGGGCCATTGGCGATGGCGAAATCGTGCATGTTTCCGATCGCCGGCAGATGTCGTGTCTGCTGGAACGAGTTCTCCCACGAGTGAAGCCCGATCGCGTACTCGTCAAAGTCACCTGGCACGGGTATGCCACCGGAACCTACACGGATCCCGCCGCGCTCGATCTCTTGCTCGGCGCTCTTCCCGCGCCCGCCATCGTGATCGAAGGCCACACATCTCGCAGAAATGTCGAAGAAGGCGGCTTCGATTGGGAAACGGGGGCGCGCGAACATCGCGCTTGGATTCGTCAACAGGACGCGGAATACTTGCGCCGCACCGGCCTCGCGGACGTCCTGTCCAAACACCGCGCCGAGTACGTTAACATCACCGAGGCCTACTGGGACGGCGCATGCAATAAAGACAACGTTCCCGATGTGCTGCTCCAATACGCCGGCTGCCCCATGATCAGCTTCGCGAAATTCAAGGGGCCCACGCGGCTTGCGATCTCAAACCTCTTCGGCCTGATTCCAGATCCGTTGCGGTCCGCTTGGCACGGGCCGAATATCACCTACTTCGCGCGCGTTTGTTGCGATCTCGCCAAATTGTATGGCGCCCTGTTCCCGCTCGTCGGCATCAATGAAGCGCTCTACTCCGCCGTGCGATGGAATCGCAAAGGCCTGTACCGCAGCCGCTGGGGCAATTACGATTTGATATCGAACGCGGGCTTCGTTACCGCGAGCCGCAATCTGCTCACTGCCGATATTCTCGCCAGCCGCCTGCAGGGACAAAACGTGAACCGTAGCGCATTCTTCGATGTGGCGCGCACCGAGTTAGGCTGGGACGCGTCCGCTGCGGATGACCCGTTGCCTGAAAACGTCCAGTGCCTCTTCGCCTGATGCTGCCTCTGCTCCAACTCCAGCAACTTGCCGATAGCGCCTTCCCGATTGGCGGAGCGGCCCACTCCTTCGGCATCGAATCGCTGGCCGACGCAGGCCTGCTGACTGTCGAAAAGCTGGAGCAATTCTTTACGGATTATCTCGATGAAACCGGCTCGCTCGAAGCTGCCTACTGCATCGCGAGCTGCGGTTCCGGCCTCGACGATTGGCTAGCGCTCAACAGAGAACTCGGTGCCCGCAAACTGGCCCGCGAATCCCGCGCTGCCTCCTCCGCCCTGGGCCGCCGATTCCTGCGCCTCGCTGCGAGCATTTCTGCCAACCAATTGTTGATCGCCGCGGCCGACCTCCAGGCGGAAACTCATCTGGCGCCCTGCTTCGGTCTGGTCGCTGGAACTTTGGGCATTGCCCCCGGCACCGCCGCCGCGGCGTACCTCCAGCAATCCATCACCGCGCTCATTTCCGCGTGCCAGCGCTTGCTCCCGCTCGGACAAACACAAGCGCACCAGATTCTTTGGAACTTGAAACCGGCCATCATCGCCGCGGTCGAGCGGCGCGCTGCAGACCCCGCGCTGGCAAGCTCCTTCACGCCGCTCCTCGACGTCGCCTCCGCCCGCCACGCTACGCTCTACACGCGCCTGTTCATGAGCTGAAAATGCCGGCTCCTTCGAACCTCCACTTGTCTTTCGAAGCCACCGACGCGGGCACAACCATTCTCCGCGTGAAGCAACAACAGCCGCCCTGGCGGATCGTTCGTGGATTTCGCGCCGCCTCCGGTGAAACTCTGGCGCACGTTCACAACCTCTCCGGCGGAATTCTCGATAGCGATTCGCTACGCATCCAAATCGATCTCAGCGCCGGCGCGCAAGCCCAAGTGACGTCCACGGGCGCCACCCGCATCTATCGCAGCCGTTCGCCCCTGCGCCTGGCATCGCAGCGCATGCACGTCGGCATCGCCGCAGGGGCCTACTTGGAATATTTGCCCGATCAGTTGATCCCCTTCGCTGGTTCGCGTTTCGAGCAGATCGCGCGCGTGGAGCTCCAGCCCGGCGCTTCACTCATCTGGTGGGATCGCATCGCACCCGGCCGCGAAGCCTCCGGCGAAGTCTTTCAGTTCCACTCGCTCGCATCGCACTTCGAACTCATCGCCTGCGGTCAGCCCGTCGCAATCGAGCGCTGGACCGTCACGCCGCTCGGCAATTCTCACGGTACGCGCCTCGATTCCATCGCCAGGCTCGGACCCTTCCGCCATTTCGCCTCCTGTTATGTGTGCCACGCGGGCCAACCCGCGGCCTATTGGAAGACCTTCGAAGCGCAATTGCAAATCGTCGCGGATCGGCTTTCCAGCTCTGAGATATTATGGGGGGTGACCTCGTTACGAGCGCACGGCCTGGCGATCCGGGGCGTCGCCATCAACGGGCGCGCACTGGCCGGCGGACTGGTCGAATTTTGGAAAGCTGCCAAGTGGTCTCTTTGTGGCCGGGTCGCCACGCTGCCCCGAAAAGTTCATTGATCTACTGAAGATTTCAAGGAGCATCGTAAGTGCATCTGACTCCGCGCGAGCAGGAAAAACTCATGATCTTCACCGCTTCCGAACTGGCCAAAAAACGCCGTGCGCGCGGCCTCAAGCTCAATTATCCCGAAGCCATGGCGATTCTCTCCGCGGAAGTGCTCGAAGCGGCGCGGGATGGAAAAAGCGTGGCCGACATCATGAGCCTGGGCCCTTCCATTCTTACGCGCGCGGACGTGATGGACGGAGTCGCGGAGATGATTCACGAAGTCCAAGTGGAAGCCACTTTCCCCGACGGCACCAAACTCGTCACCATTCACGACCCCATTCAATAGGACAACCACATGCATCCCGGCGAATATTTCCTTGCTGACGGCGAACTTGAATTGAATGCCGGACGACCCACGGCGCAGGTAATCGTAAGCAATCGGGGCGACCGGCCCGTGCAGGTTGGCAGCCACTATCATTTCTTTGAAGCAAATTCCGCCCTCGAATTCGATCGCGCCGCCGCCTACGGCATGCACCTGGATATTGCGGCCGGCACCGCCGTCCGTTTTGAACCCGGCGAAGAGAAAGAAGTGCCGCTGGTGGCTTTCGCGGGCGCACGCGCCGTGTATGGTCACAACGGAAAAGTGAACGGAGCCCTCGACCGATGAGGACACCCCGATGAGCGTCAAAATTCCCCGCCGTACCTACGCCGACCTGTACGGACCCACGCGCGGCGATCGCGTGCGCCTGGCCGACACCGAATTGATCGCCGAAGTGGAACACGACTCCGCGGTCTATGGCGATGAGATCACGTTCGGCGGAGGCAAAGTGATCCGCGACGGCATGGGACAAAGCTCCAACGTCACGCGCGAATCCGAGCATGGCGCGCTGGATCTGGTGATCACCAACGCCCTGATCATCGATCACTGGGGCATTGTGAAGGCCGACGTCGGTGTTCGAAACGGCCGCATCGTGAAAATTGGAAAGGCAGGTAATCCGGATACCCAGGCTGGCGTCGACCCGGATCTCGTGGTCGGCGCGTCCACCGAAGTGATCGCGGGCGAAGGCAAGATCCTCACCGCCGGCGCCATCGATAGCCACATCCATTTCATCTCGCCGCAGCAAATTTACGAAGCCCTCTCCAATGGCACCACTACCATGCTCGGCGGCGGAACGGGTCCGGCTACCGGCACCAACGCAACCACTTGTATGCCTGGCCGATGGAATCTGGAACAGATGTTCCGCGCGGCTGAGGCGTGGCCGGTGAACTTCGGATTTCTCGGCAAAGGAAACGCTGCAAAGCGCGAGCCTCTGTCGGAACAAGTCCTCGCCGGAGTCTGCGGCCTGAAATTGCACGAAGACTGGGGCACCACGCCCGCGGCCATCGACGCCTGCTTGCGCGTAGCCGACGAATATGACATCCAGGTCGCCATACACACCGACACGCTCAATGAAGCCGGTTTCGTTGACGACACCATCGCTGCCATCGCCGGGCGAACCATTCACACCTACCACACCGAAGGCGCCGGCGGCGGCCACGCACCCGACATCATCAAGATCGCGGGGCTCCCAAACATCCTGCCCTCTTCCACCAACCCGACGCGTCCACTCACGGTGAACACCATCGCCGAGCATCTGGACATGTTGATGGTCTGTCATCATCTGAATCCACAGGTTCCCGAAGATGTCGCCTTCGCCGAGAGCCGCATCCGCCAGGAGACCATCGCAGCCGAAGATATTCTGCACGATCTCGGCGCCATCAGCATGATGTCGAGCGATTCGCAAGCCATGGGCCGCATCGGCGAAGTGGTGACGCGCACCTGGCAAACCGCGCACAAGATGAAAGTGCAGCGAGGCCCGCTCCCGGGCGATTCTTCTCGCAATGACAATGCGCGCATCAAGCGCTATGTCGCAAAATACACCATCAATCCCGCTATTGCGCATGGCATCGCGAACGAAGTCGGCTCCATCGAACCTGGCAAGCTCGCAGATCTGGTGCTTTGGAGCCCGGCATTTTTCGGTGTCAAACCTGAAATGGTGATCAAAGGTGGCTTCATCGCATGGAGCGTGATGGGCGACGCCAACGCATCCATTCCCACGCCTCAGCCCGTGCTCTATCGCCCCATGTTTGGATCGTTCGGCGCTGCGCCCCAAGCCATCGCCGCTACCTTCATCTCACAGGCATCCTTGCCTCAGGTGCAAAAACTCGGCCTTGGCAAGCGGTTGGTGCCGGTCGGAAATTGCAGGAAGATTGGAAAAACAAATATGATCCACAATTCAGCCACGCCGCATATCGAAGTGGACCCCGAGACTTATGAGGTCCATGCCGACGGCCAGCTTCTGACCTGCGAGCCCGCCAGCATTTTGCCGCTGGCGCAGCGCTACTTCCTTTTCTAATATGAGCCACAATCACACCCATCGTGCGTTTCGCATTGGCGTCGCGGGACCGGTCGGCAGCGGCAAGACTGCGCTGGTCCATGTCCTGAGCCAGCGTTTATGGCCGGCCGTCAACCTGGCCGTCGTCACCAACGACATTTACACGCGGGAAGACGCCGAATTTCTGATCCGCCAGGGAACCCTGCCGGCCGACCGTGTCACCGGCGTTGAAACCGGAGGCTGCCCGCATTCCGCCATCCGCGAGGACGCGTCCATGAACCTGGAGGCAATCGATGATTTGGAGCACGCGCACCCGGACCTCGAACTCGTCTTCATCGAAAGCGGCGGTGACAATCTCGCCGCCGCGTTTAGTCCCGAGTTGGTGGATGTATCCATCTACGTGATCGACGTGGCCGGCGGCGACAAGATTCCGCGCAAAGGCGGACCGGGTATCATCCGCTCCGATTTGCTGGTCATCAACAAAATCGATCTCGCGCCGTATGTGGGAGCTTCACTTGAGGTGATGGATCGCGACGCGCGAAAAATGCGCGGCGACCGTCCGTTCCTATTTACGAATCTGCGCGCGGGCGTCGGCGTTCCCGAATTAACGGCGTGGGTGCAACAAGAAATGAGCCTGCCCCCGGAAGCTCGTCACAGGGTGGTCACGGTGAAGGATCTCGAAGGCCGGCCCGCGGCCCACTCCCACTCACATTCGCACGCGCACTAACGCCCGGCTCGCAGACCGCTCTGGATGGCTTCCACATCGGACGGCCGGAGCTCCAGTTGGCCCGAAGTCAATTCTTGCGCCGATAACGCGGGCTGCGCAACGCTGTTCTCGCCGTGGTCGGCCGTGTCCGCCACAATGTGATACAGCTCATGCGCCAGCACCCGGCCCATGGCGCGGCCGAGCAAAACATTTCCTCGTAGTTGATGCCCCGCTAGCGCGGCATTGTGGACGGCGCCGCGAATGTTGTCGCAAGCCAGATCGCTGAAGGGGAGAATTACACCGTTCGCTTCGTGCGACCATCCGAGCGGGCCGGACATCGGGAACGCCGGCGGTCCGTCCATGTCGCAACGGCCCAGTAGCTTCACCACGACCAGGCGCCCGTCGATTGCTTGAGCGGGTTCCCCGACTTGCCACTGTAAGGAAACACCGGATTGTTTCAGGATGTGGGCCGCCTCGCGACCCATTTCGCGAATGGCCGCTCGCGAATACCGTCCCTCCGGCAGCACTACGGCAGTCACCTGGGTTGATAACTGTGGCCCAGGCTCGCTGGCCAGAACGGCGACAGCGCAAAAGATCAAAACAAACGCACAACGGACGAAGTTTAGCGTCACGATTCCCTCGACAAAGAGGCTGGAGCTTACACGGCTCTCACGCAATTATACATGCAATAATGCACAATTGTTCGGTCCTCTGCGCGTATATATCGGCCGATTTGGGGGCAGCCTACATAGGCCAGATCGTGAAATCGCGGAATGCCATTCGCACCGGCGTCTTCATGTGCGCCAACGCGTCGTTCAACTCCAGCAACTGGCCACGGCCCATGTCGAGCGAGTGTTCGTCCGGCTGATATTTCGTGCCCACTTTGTAATCCAGGTAGGGCGTGCGGGACTGCTCGATGTGGCAACCCACAATGTGCGTGACAATTTTTCCTTCCGTGAAACGGACCATGCGTTCGGTGCTGGCGACGAACGCGGGAAAATCGTGAACGTACAAACGGCCGGGATAGAGACTGTCGCCGGCATCCAGGATTCCCGTCTGGCGATCGTAGTAAGCCAGGCTCAGCACGTCGTGGCCGGGGATGGGGAAAACATCGATGACGCGGCCGCCCAGATCGATCTTGCCCAAGCCGTCGGGCCAGCGCGGGATGCCGAAAGTCTGCATGGTCGCTTCCACAGTGAGCGGCACCACTGTGGTGCTGGCGCGCGCGCGAAACTGGGCATCTCCGGCAATGTGATCGTCGTGCGAGTGCGAGTGCCCGACAATCAGCGGCGGTGCCGTCCTGTGATTGCGCGCCGCCCATTCGTCGATCACGCCGGAAACCGCCGAGGCGACATGCGTCTCACCCGCGCCGGTGTCGATCAGAAGAGCCTTTTCGCTCCCGAAGAAAAGGTACAGAAACGGCTTCTCATAGTTGACGCAGCCGTTCTCTCGCAAAATATAGAGGTCGGGGTTGTAGGCGTGAATCTCCCATTCGGGCGCATCTCCGCAGGTCGGCCCGCCTGTGCGCCAGGACAGAGGAAGCGTGCCTGCTCGAACGCCGCCGCCATTAGGCTGTGGAGCTTGCGCCCAATAGCTGCCGCACGCGAGCAACAACCCCAGGCTAAATAATAGTGATCTCGTAGTCGGCAGAAGTTATTTTACGCTGTCGATCGTGAGCGTATCGCCGTCTACTTTGCCGGTCACAGTCACATTCTGGCCCGCGCTGGCCACAATCTTGTACTGATTGGCGATCTTGTAGATCTTCCCGTCCTCGGTCACCAGGACCGCCGGCGATCCGCCCTTGATGCACTTCTGCGCGCAAGCGGCATCGCCTTTCATTGACGGCATGCGGGCGCAGCTCTGGTCCTCGACGAAGCCTTTTATTTCCGCGGCCATTCCGCTCGCCGCAAGTCCGCCGGTCATTAAAGCGACCGCGCTGATCTTTTTCATGTCGTCTCCTGTGAGCGGCCTGGGCAACTCAAGATAACTATACGCTAGTTCTGTGCCACCGCGCGGCCTCGCGCCATCTAAGGGCTGCCGTCCAGCTCAAATCACGCGCCAATGCAAAATTATGCGCCGCTCAATCCCCGTCGCGCACCAGGCCTCGTATGCCCGCCAACTGCCGCGCCATCTAGCGCTTTCGAAATGCTCCGGCGAAGCGCGCCAACCGGCGGTACCCACCAATCCAGCGCACGAAGCCACGATCACCCAGACCCGATAGTTTAGAATTAAGAACGGTCTAACGGTCCGGCGAGAGCGAACCTCAGATGATTCACCGAAATTACCAAACGGAGCCAATCCCGTAAATGAACACCGCTCAGCCGCCCGCGGCTGTGAAACAAATCGTCATCTTGGGCGGCGGATTCGCCGGCGTCTACACCGCGCGCCATCTCGAAAAGCTCCTGCGCCCCAGCGAAGCGGCGATCACGCTGGTCAATCGCGAGAACTACTGGGTCTATCAGCCCATGCTCTCGGAAGTGATCTCCGGCTCGCTCGGATTGGCCAATGTCGTGTCACCCATCCGCCGGCTATGCCCGCGCACGAACCTGGTCACTCGCGAGATTGAGGACATCGATCTTGAGAATCGGGTGATCACCGTCAGCCCCGGGTTTCGCCCGCGCCAGCTCAAGCTGCATTACGACTATCTGGTGATCGCGCTCGGCAACGTGACCAACTTCTATGGAATGCCCGGCATGCTGGAAAACGGGAGGCCTTTCAAGACCCTGGCCGACGCGATGGTGTTGCGCAACCAGGTGATTCGAGCGCTCGAGGAAGCCGACGTCGAGGAAGACCCCGAGCTGCGCCGCAAGCTGCTCACGTTCGTGGTCGGCGGCGGAGGATTTTCCGGCGTCGAGGTGATCGCCGAGTTGAACGACTTCGTGCGGGCGGTGAAGAAAAATTATCTGCGCCTCCGCAATCAGCCCCATCGCTGCGTGCTGGTTCACTCGCGCAATCGTATTCTCCAGGAGATGGCGGAGCCGCTGGCGCTGTTCGCTCAACAGACGCTGCGCAAACGCGGCGTCGAGATCATTCTCGAAGATCGTCTGGTAGCCGCGACGTCGGAAAAAGCCATTCTGAAGTCCGGCGCCGAGATCGCCTGCAAGACCATCGTGTGTACCGTGCCCTCCACGCTGACGCCGGTGATCCAGAAGCTGCAGTGCGCCAAAGAGAAGGGCAAGCTGCTGACCAACACCGGTCTCGAATTGAAGGACTACGAGGGTCGGGTCTGGGCCCTGGGCGATTGCGCGGTGGTGAAAACTATTTCCGGCAAGGAGGCTCCGCCCACCGCGCAGCACGCTATTCGAGAAGCTGCCACGGCCGCTACCAACATCGCCGCCGCCATCCGTGGAGGCGCGCGCGCGCAGTTCAGCTTCGAAGGCTTGGGGACGCTGAGTTCGCTCGGCCATGGCGCGGCCGTGGCCCAGATCCTGGGCGTCAAATTATCGGGAGTAGTGGCCTGGGTGCTATGGCGCGGCATTTATCTGATGAAGATGCCAGGCCTGAATCGCAAGACGCGCATCGCCACCGATTGGATGCTGCGTATGCTGTTTCCGCCCGATCTCGCCGAGACCAAGCTGGAACCCTTATCCGGGTTTCAGACTCAGCACTTCCAACCGGGCGATGTGGTTTTCCAGCAAGGCGACCTGGGCGACAGCGTCTATGTGATCGAAGAAGGCGAATGCGATGTGTTGCGCGAAGAAAATGGCGAACCCAAGCTGTTGGCCACGCTGAAGGCCGGCGATTATTTCGGCGAAATGGCGGTGCTGGCCGATCAGAGCCGCAACGCCACCATTCAAGCTCGCAGCGCGATGAATGTGCTGATCATTCCCAAGGGGGACTTCGATAAGCTGCGCCACAGCGTGCCGGCCTTCGGCGAGATTTTTCGTGAGCTGGCCAAGCGCAGGGCGCAAAGTGCCGTCAATACGCCGGATGCGGCGGGATCCTGAGACTATGTGCGGCGCTTGGTGGCGTACTGAAAATTGATCCGGGCCGCTAACACTATCGCCGCGCATCCTCCCACCATCTTTACCTCATAAAGCCACGACGCGCCCTCCGGCGGGATGAAGGCTACCGCCAGCGCCAGCGCCGTGACGCTGAGCCCGCACGCCGTGCTGACGCGCCAGCCTGATTTCCAGCCGGCGGCGAAGATGTACACGAAAGGGAACAGGGTGGTGACGGTGGTGAGATCCACCAGAATCTGATAGCCGCCACGCAGGCTCTCGCCCGCCATCATAAGCACGATGGCGATGCTGGTGAACGCGGCTTCCGCCAGAAGCGCGACATACGGCGTGCCCCAGCGCGGATGCAGCTTCGCGAATGCCGGCGGCAGGTAGCGATCGATCCCAATAACAAACGGTAGCCGAGCGACGCCGCTCAGCCAGGAACCAAACGCGCCCACCGCGGTGGCCAGAATCAGAAGCGCGATCAGCAGAGAAAAGCCCGGCCATGCCAAACGTGCGCCGGCGGCCTGGGCCGCTTGCATCACACCCGAGATAATGTCCACCTGATCCGAAGGCACCAGCACCAGGAGCGCCACTGTTCCACCCACATAGAAGGCGGAGATCGCCAAACCCGACATCCAGGCGGCTCGCGGAATAGTGCGCCTGGGGTCGCGGATCTCACCGGCCATGATGGCTCCCAGTTCCAGGCCGGTCAATCCCAGGGCGATCTGCGACCAGAAGTTCAGCTTCTCCCAGTCCAGCCGCGGCACCACGTTATGCAGTGGCGTTGCCGAGCCGCCATGCCTCCACGCGAACCAGCCCGCTGCAATGAGCAGCGCGCCCACCATAATGGTGGCGACACCGCCCATGTCACTGGCCCATTTCCCCAACTCCGCTCCCAGCAGGTTCAGGATTGCCACCGACCACAGAATCCCGAGTGCCAGTCCGATCATGAGTACCTTGTCCTGCGAAAAGCCGAACGCCAGCGCCGCGATGGATAGTCCATAGAGCAGCACGACAGGAAGATAGAACAGGTTGCTCACGAAATAGCACGCGCCGCACAAGAACCCGTGCCACTGTCCGAAGGCTTCTCTGGTCCAAACATACAGGCCGCCTTCTTCCGGATATCGTTTGGAAAGTCCCGCTACAACCAGAACGGTGGGAATGAAAAATAGGACCACCGCCGAGACCCACAACGTAATAGCTCCCGGTCCCGTGCGCGCTCCCACTGCCAGCCAGCGCGCGCCCACCACCACGGTGACATTGAACAGAACCAGGTCGGGCAACCGCACGACGCGGCGCAGCTGTTCGGTGCTATTAGGAACGGTCACGATTCTGAGCCGCGCGCGTCAGCAAGCGGGCCTTGGCCTACTACGGCTGCAGCCCGGGCGCTACGTAAGTATAGAACAGCGCGATCAGGCCAATCACGAACGCCAGCAGCGCGCTATGTTTCAGAGTGAAGCGGAACAGCTTGGCCTCGTCCTCCGGCGCCATGTTCGTCGCTGCCGCGGCCACCGCGATGCTCGATAAGCTGATCATCTTGCCCATCACCCCGCCGGCCGAATTCGCCGACGCCATCAGCACCGGATTGAAGCCGAGTTTGGTGGCCGTCACCACTTGCAAATTGCCGAACAGCGCGTTAGCCGACGTGTCGGAACCAGTGAGGAACACGCCCAGCCAGCCGAGAATCGCGCTAAAGAACGGAAATGAAGCGCCAGTGGCCGCAAACGCAAGACCTAACGTCCCAGTCGCGCCGGAGTAGTTCATCAAGTACGCCAAACCTAGCACGCAGGCCAGCGTGATCAACGAAAACGTGAGCTGGCGCATGCTGCTTACAAAGATCTTCAGCGCCTGCCACGGAGGAACGCGCAACGCGAAGCATGATAGGATACACGCGATCATGCAGGATGTTCCGGAAGCCGACAGCCAGTTCAAGTTGAAAATGGCGGCGTAAGGCGACACTTTAGCGGTCACGGGCGGAACGCGCGCGATCAAATTGTGCAAACCCGGCCATTGAATCGGTACGCTGACCGAATTCAAGGGTTTGGTCATCGGCTGCCAGCCCCACAGAAGAACGCAGACGACCAACAACAGGTAGGGGCTCCAGGCGAGAAATATCTGCCCGACGGAATGCACTGGACCGATGTCCGCGCCCGCCTGCGCGACTTCTTGCTTGTCCTCGTACTTCTGATAGTCCTTGGGCTTCCAGACCGTGAACAGAACCACCAAGACGCCCAGCGCGCAGAGGGACGCAATCAGGTCGGTGAGTTGCGGACCGACGAAGTTGGAGATGGCGAACTGCAAACCCGCGAACGTAACACCGCAGAGCAGCGCTGCTGGGAAAACGCGAGCCAGAGCGCCCCAACCACCCATCACGACCACCAGATAGCCCGGCACGATCAGCGACACCGGCGCGCAGATACGCCCCACGCCCGCGCTCAAGCGCATCAGCGGCAGGCCCGTAATACCGGCCAGTGTAACGATGGGAATGGCAATGGACCCGAATGCCACCGGCGCAGTGTTCGCGAGCAGACAGATGGCGGCGGCGTGGAAGGGAGAGAATCCGAGCCCGGCCAGCATTGCGGCGGCAACCGCAACGGGCGTCCCGAATCCGGCCGCCCCTTCGAGAAATGCGCCAAAGGCAAAGGCGATCAGCAGCGTTTGGAGGCGCGGGTCGCGCGTCAAGCTTCGCAGCGAATGTTTGATCGCTTCGAATTTTCCGGTATCGAGCGTCAGGCGGTACAAAAACACGGCCCAAATCACGATCCAACCAATGGGGAACAATCCGTACGCGGCCCCATACGCCGCGGCCGAGACGATTCGGGTGACCGGCATCCCATACAGGAAGAAAGAAACCAGAACCGTGGTTCCAAGCCCGAACAGCGCTGCGATCCAGGCCTGGGTCCGGCGCACGCCGAGCAGAAACAGCAGAACGAAAATGGGCAACGCCGCGACCACCGAGGACGCGATCAAACTTCCATGGATGGGTGTATAGTTGTGCTGCCACATAGGCGAACGTTATGTATACCAGAGCGGCAGCGCCGGTTCAAGCTTGCGTGCGCGCGAAGCCGTTGGCTTGACTCGGAGAAAGCCGCGTCCCTACAATGAGGTGTAACCATAGGAGGCCGTATGTTCCGATCCATAGGCTTTCCTGAACTGGTGGTCATTTTGGTAGTCGCCGTTCTGCTATTTGGCGGAAAGAAGATTCCCGAGCTGGCAAAAGGTTTAGGCGAAGGCATCAAGAACTTCAAGAACGCTGTGAAAGAAGAACACGACGTCGACGACAAGAAGTAGTCCGAAGGCTTCCTGAGTCTGTTCGCAAGCTGAACGGACCTCAATCGACTTTAAAAGCAAAACCCCCGCGACACTCTGCGCGGGGGTTTTCGTTTCCAGGGTTAATATTATCTACGCTGGCTGCGATCTACTTCTTCTTCGGAGGTACGATCGCGTCCTTCACGGCTTTCGCCACTCTGAACTTCACTACTTTCTTGGCGGGAATCTTGATGGTCTCGCCGGTGGCCGGATTGCGGCCCAGGCGCGCCTTACGGTCCACGCGCACTAGACGGCCGATGCCGGGAATCACAAACAGCCCGTTCTTTTTGGTCTCGCGAACGGCCAGTTCAGAAAAACTCGTAACGAACTGCTTGGCTACCTTCGTGGTGGTACCGGTGGCTCCGGCAAGTTCCTTGATCACTTGTGTCTGCGTCAACTTAGCTGCTGCCATTTACTTCTCCTTGTATGGTTCTTCCTAGTGCGGCTCGGTTTGTTTAAAACATAACCATGCCTAATTGTTTCTACCAAATCATACGAGATGCCAAGACGCTTGTAAAGAGAAGAATGCTCCAAATCGGCGTTTTTTCTCGGCTTTCTGAGCGTAGCACGTCCAGTGAGCCGATGGAATGGGCTTTTGGAGTTAGCAGGAACGTTAAAAGCTCGAATTTACGCGGTGCGGGCGGTTTGCGCCAGATCCGGCAAATCGCTTCCGGTGGCTTCGGATCCAGAGCCCGCGGCGCTCGGGAACTTCAGTTGCGCGCGCAATTCCGCGTCTAGACGATCGGCCAGCGCCGGGTTGTCCGACAGGAAGGTTCTCGCATTATCGCGGCCCTGGCCGATGCGCTGGCCCGCATAGCTAAACCATGAACCGCTTTTTTCCACAAGTTCCTGAACCACACCCAGATCCAGCAGATCGCCCGCGCGCGAAATTCCCTGGCCATACAGGATATCCACTTCCGCTTCGCGGAACGGCGCAGCCACCTTGTTCTTCACGATCTTGACCTTGGTGCGGTTGCCGACAATCTTCTCGCCGTCTTTAATGGCGGCCATCCGGCGCACTTCTACCCTAACCGAGGAATAGAACTTCAGCGCTCGTCCTCCGGTGGTGGTTTCGGGATTGCCGAACATCACGCCGATTTTCTCGCGGACTTGATTGATAAACACCAGCAGGGTATTGGTGCGCGCCACCGTGCCGGTCAGTTTCCGCATGGCTTGCGACATCAGCCGGGCGTGCAGGCCCATGTGACTATCGCCCATCTCACCATCCAGCTCGGCTTTCGGCACCAGGGCGGCGACGGAATCCACCACCGTGACGTCGATGCCGCCTGAGCCAATGAGCGCGCCGGTGATTTCGAGCGCCTGTTCGCCATAGTCGGGCTGCGAGACGATCAGGTTGTCCACGTCCACTCCAAGATTCTTGGCGTAGGCCGGGTCCAGCGCGTGTTCGGCATCGATAAACACCGCAGTTCCTCCGGCTTTCTGTGCCTGCGCGATCACCTGCAAAGCCATGGTGGTTTTGCCCGAGGATTCAGGCCCAAAAATTTCGATCACCCGGCCGCGCGGGAAACCACCTACGCCCAACGCCGAATCCACCGAAATGGAGCCGCTGGATATCACGGCCACGGGCAGAACACTGCGCGAGCCGAGGCGCAATACCGAGCCTTTGCCGAATTGCTTGTCCATCTGGCTGAGGGCGGCGTCGATGGCGCGTTGGCGCGCGGCGGCATCGATTGAAGTGGCGGGCGAGATTTGATCTTTCACGGCGAGTTAGTGGCACGCCGGTCAGTCTTGTCTCAGGGAAGTTGTGGCGCGTTAGCCCGCGATTCCCAAGTAACGGAAGCCGAACCGCTCCAGGCGCGTCCGATCCAGCGCGTTGCGTCCATCCAGGATCAGCGGCGTTCGCATGCGGCCGGCGATGGCTTCCCAGTTCAACTCGCGATAATCCTGCCACTCGGTCACTAGAACCAGGGCGTCGGCGTCGTCGGCGATCTCCTCCGGCGATTCACAGCGCACCACGGCTACGTCCGGATATTCACGCTCAAAGCGTTCCATCGCCACCGGATCGTGAACCTTCACTTTACAACCGCGCTCCAGCAGCTTGCGTGCGATGTCGATGGCCGGCGCTTCGCGCAGATCGTCGGTATTCGGCTTGAAAGCCAAGCCGAGCAGCCCGATGGTGCGGCCCTTGAGAATCTTCAGTTCGCCTAGCAACTTATCGACCACGCGCTCGCGCTGGCGGCGATTGACTTCGCGGGCGGCTTCGACAATCGGCATGCCGATACTGTATTCCCGCGCCGTAGCCACCAAGGCCGAAGTATCCTTCCCAAAGCACGACCCGCCCCAGCCGATGCCGGCTTGCAGGAAGCGCGTTCCGATGCGAGCGTCCAGCCCGATTCCTTTAGCTACTTGCGCAATGTCCGCGCCAACCTTCTCGGCCAGCTGGCCGATCTCATTGATATAGGAAATCTTGGTGGCGAGAAACGCATTGGCGGCATACTTGATGAGTTCCGCGGACGCCAAGTCGGTGGAAATCAGAGGGACTGCGCCAACCCCTTCCGGCCGCGGCAGGTAGGGCGGAGGCGCGAACGTCTGGTCGAGAATCGGACGATACAAGGAGTACAGCACCTGGAGCGCCCGGTTGTTGTCGGAGCCGATCACCACCCGGTCCGGATACAGGCTGTCGTGCAGCGCCGAGCCTTCCCGCAGGAACTCAGGATTGGATGCCACCGAAAAGCTGCCATTCGCCTTGCGGCCATGCTGCTGCTCGAACGATTCGCGCACCAGCGATCCTACCCAGTTGCCGCTGCCAATTGGCACCGTTGATTTGTTGACAACCACCAGAAAATCGCCGTCATAATGCTTACCGATCCCTTGCGCGGCTTCGCTCAAGTAGCGCAAGTCCGGGCTGCCATCGGGAGAAGGCGGGGTTCCCACGGCAATGAAGATGACATCGGCGTCTTTGACAGCGCCCGAGTATTCCGTGCAGAACTGGAGGTTCAGCTTTGCGGCCGCCATCAACTCGGTGAGGAACGGCTCGAAGATCGGCGTTTTGCCGGAGCGCAACAGATCGATTTTCTTTTCATCCGTGTCGATACACGTCACTTTGTGGCCCAGAAAGCCGAGGCAAACGCCCGTCGTCAAACCGACATAACCAGTTCCAATGATCGATACTTTCATTCCCGTGTGTGGTCTCCTTCCTTACCCTAGCAGAGACCTTGCAAAGGCCCATGAACTCATAGTACTAATTTGAACCTAGAGGAGTACCAAATCCAAATGTCCAAGCGAGATGCAGCTCCTGCGGGATGTAGCAAACGCGGTCGTCGCAAGCTTGATAGCGCAGCGAACCTGGCAATATGAAGCGTCCGGAGGCATCCAGCGCCGGCCGGAGTTGGTCCTCGGGAGGAATGGTGATATCGCGCGTCAGCCGGAAATGGCCACGATAGGCGGGCACGGTTTCGCCGATGGCCTTGAGATACAGCTTCTGCGAGCGCGGGAAAATTGCCGGTTGCACGGCCGCGGTCTGGGACTCTGGCATCTTCCAATCGATCGGAATATAACCTGCGACGCCCGGCGCATACACGTGCATGTTGGGATTGAGGTCGATATCCAGTATCAAAGTGACGCGCTCGCCGGGCGCCACTGTGGCGTCGCTGGCGCCGGCCATCGCGGTGAGCTGCTTACCTGTGACTTCGGTGGCCGGTTCCGGAGGCGTCCATCCGAACTGGTGAACCAAAATCGAGGCCGGCGTATAACGAGCGTGGTCGTCAAAATACTTCGACACGATGACGCCGCGGGCGTCCAACACGTACCATCCCGGGTGAATCTTCGAGGAAACAGCGGCAATTCCCAACCCGAGTTTTTGGACTGCTTCCCGATTCCGCTGGATCTCGGAAGACTGGGCCCCGGCAGACGGGTCAACCAAAATCAGCGCGCCCTTCCGCCCTAGCGTGCTCTTTAGACCGCGCTCGGGAAACGGCGTGCCGATCGGCGGCCCAGGATCGCGCGCGCCCAGAAGGCTCAGCAACGCGCAGAGTAAACTGATGGTTGTGACGCGCCGCGGCAGCATTTCTTCTTCCGTCCTATTATTGCTCGCCTCCGGTTCCCTTGCTTCCGCGCTGGATTACCAGATGGAAGCGAACATCCGCTACGACAAGTATCCGGAAACCGTGCTCGATATTTTGCAGCCGAGCGCGCCGGCGCTCGGGAACCGCCCAGGCATCATCGTCATCCATGGCGGAGGCTGGGTGCAGGGCGACAAGGAGGGCATGCTGGCGGAATATTGCCTCCCGTTCATCCGGCATGGCTTCGTGGTCGCGAACGTCGAATACCGTCTGGCAAACGCGGCGCCGGCGCCGGCGGCGGTAAGCGATGTGCTCCAGGCAGCGCAGTGGTTCCACGATCATGCCGCTAAATACAAGGTCGATCCCAATCGGATTCTGGTCACCGGCATGTCTGCCGGAGGCCATCTAGCGCTGATGGTCGGAATGGCGCCGGCTTCGGATAAGCTAGGGCCATCAGTCAAGATCGCGGGAGTGATCGATTTCTTCGGCATCGCCGACGTGGCTGATCAGCTTACCGGCCCGAACGCGAGAGAATACGCCTCAAAATGGATTCCCGAGCAGCCGGATCGCCTGGAATTGGCACGCCGGATGTCGCCGATGACTTATGTTCGCAAAGGACTGCCACCCATTCTCGCGCTGCACGGCGACGCGGATCCGTTGGTGCCCTACGAGCAAAGCGTGAATCTGACCAAGGCGATCCGGAGCGCGGGCGGCGACGCTGAGCTGATCACCGTTCCGGCGGGAAAACACGGCTTCACACCAGAGCAGATGGATGCGTTGTGGCCGCAGATTTTCAAGTGGCTCAAGAAACACAAGATCGGCGGCTAGGTCAAGCCGCAGGGCTCGGGGCCGTTGACAGAAAATCCCGCCGCGCCTAATCTAAGGCGTCATGGAATTAATCCCCATCAAGCCGGAACGCAAGGCTCAACTGGAGGAATACGCGCAACGGCACGGGAAAGACCCCGCCGCTGCGCTCGATGACGCTTTGGCCGAGTATTTGGAATGAGCGTCAGGACCATGAGGAGTCGGTGGAAGCAATCGGCCGGGGCCACGAGGATGTAAAGGCGGGACGCACCCGATCCGCCACTGAATTCCTCGAAGAGCTACGCCAGAAGCATGGCTTTTCGCGTTGAGAACCGAGGAAGCAGGGCGCGACGTCCACGCCATTCTGGACTGGCTGACTTCGCAGCAGGCCGGCGAGACTGGACTGCGCTGGTTTCGAGGACTAGAAAATGCCATAGCCTCGCAATACAGCAAGCACTAACTGTAGCCTTGAAAAACAGGGCGACGGTCACATACATGGTACTCAACGAATCCGGCCCGCCACTCGTATATCCCTGTGAAGTGACAGCTGGAGAGTTAACACTGCCGATCCTCCGCAGAGAGCGCGACGGCGGACGGGTTTTTGAGGGGTTGGTGGCCGATCATGAGCGCATGGTGCTGCGGACGGCGTACCGTCTTTTGGGCCATTTGGAGGACGCGCAGGACGCGGCCCAGGAAGTCTTTCTGCGATTGTTGCGGAATCTGGACCGGATCGAGGGAGATCCCAAAGCGTGGTTGTACCGCGTGACCGTGAACGTTTGCAACGATCATCACCGCAAGCAGATGCCGGTGTTTGAACTGGACGAGCATCGGGCCGACCCGGCGCCCGATCCGGAGGTTGCGATTACGCTCGGCGAACGAAAGCGGCTGCTGATGGATGGGCTGGCGACGCTGGGGGAGCGGGAGCGGACTTGTGTTGTATTGCGGGATATTGAGGGCCTTTCGACGGCCGAGACCGCGGCAATCCTGGGCGTGGAAGAAGGGACCGTGCGCAGCCACATCTCGATCGCGCGCGTGAAGTTGGCGAAATATGTAAGGAGCCGGCAATGAAGTGCGAGGAATGTGAGTTGTTGTTGGCGGGTGGTGAAGCGGAAGCGTCCGTCGAAGATCACGTGCGCGGTTGCTCGAAGTGCCGTGCGATCCGGGAAGAATTGCGGGCGAACGCGCTAGCGTTGAGCTCGCTCAGAGACGACGAGTTACCGAGAGTAACGATGCCGGTGCGCCGACCGGTTCGTTGGATCGCCGCCGCGGCGGCCGCAGTGCTCCTCGCGCTGATGGCGCGTCAAGGGTTGCAGCGGCAGTCGCCGCATCCCCTCCAGGTAACCGCGCCTGTGACTGGGCCTATGAGAGTGACGGCGAAGCTACCTTCCCAGCTGACGCCCCAGCTTGCGGTGCGCCGCGAGCCCAAGGCTGCTCGCCGAGCTGTACATCCCGAGCAGCCGATGCTGGTGAAAATGCTGACGCCCGATCCGGACGTCGTGGTGTATTGGATAGTCGATTAAGGAGAGATCAGAATGAAGTCGATGCTTTTGGGATTCTTGTTGATGACGGCTGCGGCCTGGGCTCAGGAAGCACCCAAGAATACGCAGGCGATCATTGAGGTAAAGTACGCCGACGTGAACCGCGTGACCGATCTGCTGCGGCCGATGTTTGGTGGGAACATTAAAGCGGACTCCTCCCTGCATGTGATCGGCGTCTCCGGCCCGCCGGATCTGGTGGCTGCCGTCAGCGCGGCCATTCAGAAGCTGGATGTGCCGCTCTCAGCCGAGCCAGATGTTGAGCTGACGGTTTATCTGATTTCCGGCGTTGCACAAGGACCGGGAACCGATGAGGTGACTCAGGAACTTGCTTCGACCGTGAAGCAATTGCATGGGTTGTTTGCATACAAAAGCTATAAGCTTTCCGACACACTGGTGCTCCGCGGACATACCGGCAGGCCTTTCCAAGGTAGCGACACGGTAACGGAGGGCGTGCTTCCCGGCACCACCAACCTGAACTACCACTTGTCTTACAACAGCCTGGAAGTCTCTCCCGGAGACCCGAGAACCGTACACATCAATGCACTCAGGTTCAGCCTGCGCGGCCCGACTGTCACCACCACTAGCAAGGACGGCGCAATCACCGATCACACGCAGATTCCTGCCAATATCCATACGGACCTGGACGTGAAAGAAGGCCAAAAGACCGTGGTGGGCAAATCCAGCGTGAATAGCGCGGGCGATGCGCTAATTCTGGTGATCGTACCGAAGATCATGGAGTGAGCACTCGTGGGTGGAGCGCCCCAAACGCGCACGCCGTGAAGTTCATAGGACTTGGCTATGCTTGCACCCGCTTGGCGACCACTAGCGTGATGTCGTCCGGAAGCGGCAGGCCCCCGGTGAACTCGCGCACTTGCTGATTGATGGAATCGACAATCGATTGAGCGTCCTCGTTCCGCAGCTTGGCAAAGTTCTGGGCCAGCCGGTCTTCGCCAAACTCTTCATCGGAGTCCGGCCGAACCGGTTCGCTGACGCCATCGCTGAACAGAAGCAAGGCGTCGCCGGGCGCCAAGGTGCAGGTTTTTTGCGTGTAAGTGGCGACGGGCAGAATACCGAGAATCAAACCAGTGCCGTCCAGTTTATCCACGGAGCCGTCGGCATGCGCCACCAGCGGCGGATTGTGCCCGGCGTTCACATAGGTCAGCTCTCCGGTCTGAGGGTCCAGGATGCCGATGAAGAACGTAATGAAGCGGTTGGATGGGCAGTTGGAAGTAATAATCCGGTTCAGCCGGGTGACCAAGGCGGCCAAATTCGTGGGATCGTCGAATAAAACCTGCACGCGGGCCTGCAAGCTGGACATCAACAGCGCGGCCGGCATGCCCTTCCCCGCCACGTCGCCCACCAGCACCCCCACGCGACCGTCCGGGTAGACCAGGAAATCGTAGTAGTCGCCGCCCACCGTGTGGCACGCGGCGTTGTATCCGGCCAAATCCACTCCGGGGACAATGGGAGCTTTCACCGGCAGCAAGCCGCGCTGGATCTCGGCAGCCTGTTCCAGTTGTTTGGCGTGGATCCGCTCGGCTTGTTCCACTTCGGCCAGGCGCGTATGTTCGATGCGGATAGCCGCTACGTTGGCCATGACGGTGAGCAGGCTCAAGTCGTCCTTGGTGAACTCTTTGATGAAGTGCGGCGAGTCCAGATAGATGAGCCCGATGACGCGGTCGTCGGTTTGCAGCGGGACGGCGAGCATGCTGCGGATCTGCTGCTGGACGATACTCATGCGATCGGCGAATGCTTCATCCAGACGCGCGTCGCGAACCAGTAGCGAGGTTTTGTCCTTGATGACACGATCCCGCACCGCGTTGCTGATGCGGAAGCCGTCGCCCAAGGCCGCGCGAACGATCAGCTCGCTGCCTTCGATCGTCATCAGCACGCCGCGCGTGGCTCCCACTGCCTCCACCGACAAATTCATGATGAGCTTGAACAGCTCGGTCAGCGGCATATTGCCCGCCAGCTCGCGGCCGGCACGGATGAGCGCGCGCATCTGTGGGCCGCCTTCGATTTCTTTCTCCTGATCCAGGACGCCCTTCAGGCTGGTGGAGACGGTGGAAACCGACGCGGTGGGCGTCAAACCTTCGATGAAGACGACGGTCTTATCGTCGGCGGCCGGCGGCGGCAGCGAATTCTCGCCAAAATCGAGCGCGATGTGGCCGGCCGTGACGCGATCGTTTTTGCCCAGCACGAATGGACTGCTAATGCGGGTCCCGTTGACGAAGGTGCCGTTCTTGCTGCCCAGGTCGCGCACCGTCCAGACGTCGCCGTCCCGTTCCAGGGCCAGGTGCTGCCGGGAAAGTCCGGCGTCTTCCGGATAGCAAAGCTCGTTAGCGCTGCTCCGGCCGAGCGTATAGCGATCGCGGTCGAGCAGCAGCGGCCGGACGGCGCCATCCGGCGTGTGGACCAGCAGTTCTCGCGGTATAAATTTAACTGCGACGCCGGCCATACATATTTAGAATATCGTAAATCCTGACGCTCCAGGACATTACGTCCCGCCGGTGGATCAATTCCCCACGGCGATAAAGAGGTTCTGCTGCGTGCCGTTTACGCCGCCGAGCGTGAACGTCACGGGTACCTTGTCGCCGGCAGCGACGTCCGGCACAACGACGTCGAACTGGTAGACTCCCACTTCGTCCGGAGACAAGCCGTCGTAAGAAACGGTGGC
>Ga0302326_10001156_pt1 | contig 68586 bp, 50 predicted proteins | sample Palsa_T0_3_FD_202264 | JGI IMG/M metagenome (GOLD analysis project Ga0302326, IMG submission 202264) | Peat permafrost microbial communities from Stordalen Mire near Abisko, Sweden - Palsa_T0_3 | ecosystem: Environmental > Terrestrial > Soil > Palsa > Peat permafrost | place: Sweden: Abisko... | reverse complement strand
CGCGGCCGGCGAGCGCCGGCCGCTTTTCGACGGACCCACGGCCACCTTCGTGAACGCCGAGGGCCATGTGACGACCCTGAACGCGGGCGAGTCCCCGCACGAGCCGCACCGGCATCCCGACGAGGAGCTGATCATCGTCAAGGAGGGCTTGGTCGAGGTGTCGGTCAATGGCCACGCCCGAAGCGCCGGTGCCGGCTCGGTATTTTTCTTCGCCTCCGGGGACCTGCACGGCCTGCGCAACATCGGCGCGGCGCGGGCGACCTACTTCGTCTTCCGCTTCATCACGCCCAGTTCCGCGAACCCGGCCGGCCCGGCCTGAGCCGGCCAGCACCAGGCGCCGGTCAGGCCCGGATCGACTTCCCGCCGGCAGCGTTCGAAAACCTCCTGTTCGGCCCGGAGCCAATGCTCCAGATCCTTGCCGCGTATCCGGCCGCTTTCTTCCGAAAGTTCGTCCGCGCGCTTGGCAACCTTAAGTTCCAGCCGCAGCAGGTCGTCTTCATCAATGAAGACAACGGGGGCGCTGGTTTCTTGCTCTGGGATGCTCATGGCCTGGCGGGGGTTGACCGGATGAATTGGGGGAAGTTCGATATATCGGAGAAAAATGTAGGCGCCCGGGCGATATTTTCAAACGACCCAGATCACATTCCTGCAAAGTCGATGCATCCCGCTCGAACGCCCATGCAGGCCGCCCGGCCCGATCGCAGCCGCCAGCCATTTCTGCGGCGCCGGGGAACCAAAGATATCGGAAATGGACAACGGAGCGATGCGACGCTGGCTGAGAGTCCTGGCGGCAGCTGCCAAAGGCTGGAATGACGACAATGCCTTCCAACATTCGGCTGCTGTCAGCTTCTACACGCTGTTTTCCCTGGCGCCGCTCACGATCATCGGCGTGGGAATCGCCGGGATGGTCCTGGGGAAGGAAAGAGCAGCCCGGCAATTTTCGGCCGAGATGACTGAACTCGTCGGTGCCAAGGGCGCCGAGGCCATCCAGGCTACGATGGCTGCCGCCCATTCGCCGCACGCCAACCTGGTTTCCACCGTGGTGGGGCTCATCCTCCTCCTGATCGGGGCGACCTCCGTTTTCGGCCAGCTGCAGGACTCCTTGAATGAGATCTGGAGCGTCCGGGCGGAGCCCCGCCGGAGCGGCCTCACCGTCCTCCTCCTCCAGCGGCTGCTGTCCTTCGGCATGGTCCTGACCGTGGGCTTTCTCCTCCTCGTCTCCCTGATCCTCACGACCGCCCTCCAGGCCATGGTCCGCTCCGCCGACGGCGGTTTCACCATCCCGCCGATGATTCTTCAGGGCATCGAATTCGCGGTCGCGCTGGCGGTTATCACTGTCCTTTTCGCGGCGTTTTTCAAGATTTTGCCCGATGTGCAATTGCCGTGGAGCGGCGTTTGGCCGGCTGCCTTGCTGACCGCGGTCCTGTTCAGCATCGGCCGGGTTCTCATCGCGACCTATCTCGCCCATTCGACCGTGGCCTCGATCTACGGCGCCGCCGGATCGCTCGTGGCGCTCCTGGTCTGGGTCTACTATTCGTGCACGATCATGTTTTTTGGCGTTGAATTCATCCGCTTCGACCGCGCGGATCGCGGCTTGGCCGTGAAGCCAAAAAAGATGGCAGTTCTGACCCGGCGGGAAATTGTTCGCTAGGTCGGTGGGGCCAGGGGCGCCGTCGGAGTCACCTTGACTTGCCTCGGTACTGCCTTTGCTTCTCAGCCTCCTCATGAGCGAAGGCGATCCCGTTCCCGCGAGCATTGCTCCGGCCCATGGCCTTTATGGCTCCGACCGCCGCTTCCTTTCGCCGGCGGCCCGGGTCCTAGCGGATAAGGGCGTACTGAAATGGGTCATCGCCATAACGGCGGCGACGGGCGCGCTCCTGGAGGTGATCGACACCAGCATTGTCAATGTCGCGCTGCCGAACATCCAGGGGAATCTGGGCGCGACCCTGGCGGAGGTGGGCTGGATCTCCACCGGCTATGCCTGCGCCAACGTCATCATGATTCCGCTCACCGCGTGGCTGAGCGATCGCTTCGGGCGCAAGAGCTACCTGCTGTTCTCGCTGGCGGGGTTCACGGCAGCTTCGGCTCTTTGCGGTGTTTCGACGAACCTGGGGATGCTGATCGTCGCGCGAATCCTGCAGGGTCTGGCGGGCGGCGGTCTCCTGGCGAAAGCGCAAGCCATTCTTTTTGAGACTTTTCCGAGGGAGGAGCAACCGGCGGCGCAGGCAATTTTCGGCATCGGGGTCATTGCGGGGCCGGCCTTCGGTCCGGTGCTGGGCGGCTACCTGACGGATGCCCTGGGCTGGAGGTGGATTTTCTTCATCAACCTTCCGGTCGGCATCCTGGCCGTGATTATGACGATGATCTTCCTACCCGAGGATGATCCAGGCGAAATCTCCGTGGGCCGGGTGGATTGGACCGGCATCGGCCTCCTGACCGTCGGCCTCGCGTGTTTCCAGGTGATGCTCGAACAGGGCCAGGAGGACGACTGGTTCAGCTCCAATTTCATCGTGGCGATGGCGATCGGCGCCGCGGTCGGCATCGGCCTCCTGATCTGGCGCGAATTGACGATCGATTATCCGGCCGTCGATCTGCGGGTCCTACGCTACCGCGCGCTGAGCGCCGGAAGCACCTATTCGCTCATCCTGGGGATGGGGCTCTACGGGGTGATTTTTGCCATTCCGGTCTTCGTGCAGACCTATCTCCACTTCACCGCGATGCAGAGCGGCCAGCTGCAGATTCCCAGCGCGGTGGCCTCGGCCTGCGCCATGCTGCTCATGGGCAAGATTTCCGGACTGTTCGATGCGCGGCTGCTCATTGCGATCGGTGCGCTGATCACGGTTGCCGCGGCGGTGATGCTTTCGCACATCAATCCCGACACGGGGGCGGGCAGCCTTTTTTGGCCGCTCTTCCTCCGCGGTTTGGGCGGGGTCTGCATGTTCATTCCCCTCAGTCTCGCCACGCTCGGCAATCTTCCGGCGGACAAGGTCTCGGCCGGATCGGGCTTCTACAATCTCACCCGGCAACTCGGCAGCAGCATCGGCATCGCCATCATCACCACGCTGCTGCCGCATCGGGAGGCAATCCACCGGGCGGTCCTCGTGGAGCAGGCCAATCCCGCCCACGCGCAGATGCTCTCCCGGATCGGGTTCCTTTCGGGCGCCTTGGCGCGCCACAGCGCCGATTCGGTTGCGGTCCGGAGCCAGGCGCTGGGGATCGTCGACCGCTTGATCAATGCGCAGGCCATGCTGCTGTCGTTTGCCGACGTCTTTCTTTACGTAGCCGTTGCCTTCCTCGCCTCGCTGCCCTTGCTGCTCCTGCTGGGCCGGGGGCGGGGGCGCGTGTCCGCCGCCGCACACTAGCCTTTCACCCATGCCTTCATCCGCCGCCGATTCTTCCTCCCAATCTCTCCCGCCAACGAATCCTGCCGTCAATCCCGCCCCGTCTCCGGCGCCTCCGCGGCTTAGTCCCATGAAGCGGGCCCTGCTCGTGATCGTCGGTTTGGGGGTATGCGCGTGGCTGGCTCAGTTCGCCTTCCATCTTTGGCGGTATGAAGAGACCGATGATGCCTACGCGGTGGGGCACGTGCACCAGATCAGCGCCGAAGTAAGCGGCCAGGTCGCGGCCGTCATGGCCGTCGAAAATCAGACGGTGCACGCCGGAAACATTTTGGTCCAGCTCGACCCCCTGGAATACAACATTGCGGCGGAGAAGGCGGGAGCCGCGCTGGCGCAAGCCGAGGCGGCGGAGGCGGAGACCCGGTCCTCCGTCGCCCAGGCCGAGGCGCAGCTCACCCAGGCCCGCGCCGGAGTCCGGCAGGCCGAGGCCCAGGCGGAGCAGGCGCGCGCCCAATTGGCCCTGGCGCAGCTTACCCTCGATCGGGACAACCGCATGGCGCAGGACCGCGCGGTGACGCCGGCGGAGTTGGACGAGGCCCGCGCCAGTTTCGCCGCCGCCGATGCCGCGGTGCGCGCCGCGGCGGCCAACGTGGACAGCGTCAAGGCGGGAATCCTTTCCGCCCAGGCCAAACGCGACGCGATGACCGCGCAGATGAACGCCTCGGCCGCCACCATCCGGCTCGCCCGAGCCGCGGTGGCCGATGCCCGGCGCCAGCTATCCTACGTCGCCATCCGCGCGCCCGCCGACGGCCGCGTGGGCAACAAGAATGTCGAGGTCGGCAACCGGGTGCAGATCGGCGAGACCTTGATGGTCGTCGTCGAGCCCGAGGTTTGGTTCGAGGCCAATTTCAAGGAGACGCAGCTGGCGCGCGTCCGCGCCGGCCAGGAGGCCGCAGTCAGGGTCGATGCCATTCCCGGCCACGTATTTCACGGCCGGGTTGAGAGCGTCGCTCCGGCCAGCGGGGCCCAGTTTGCCCTGCTGCCGGCGGACAATGCCACCGGCAACTTCACCAAGGTGGTCCAGCGCGTGCCGGTGAAGGTCGTGCTTCCTCCCGAGGAAACCCGCGATTTCGGCGAACGGATCCGGCCGGGCCTTTCGGCGGTGATCGACGTCCGGGTCCGGTAGTTGGCTGGTTTCTCCGGGGCCAAACGCATTTTAAGGGCGCTTTAGGAGGTAGGTCGCTTTGTCCCAAAGCGACTTGGCGCCATGCGGGTTAAGATGGGGATCAATTTGGACTGGTCCTCTTGCGCTTCCGCAAAAGCTTCGTATTTCTCCGCCTCATGTCCAATGCACCAGCTCCCGGCCCCAAGGTCGCGGTCATCACCGGTTCGAGCCGCGGCCTCGGCGCCGCCACCGCCAAGCGCCTTGCGCGCGATGGGTTTTTTGTCGTCGTGAACTATGTGCGATCCAAGAAGGACGGGGAGGAAGTCTTGGGCGAGGTCCGAAAAGCAGGAGGGAAGGGGGCTCTCGTCCAGGGCGATGTGAGCAATGTCCGGGGGATCACCGCGTTCTTCGAGGGAGTCGACGCGACGCTAAAGGATCAGGGTCTTCCAACCGCCATCGATGTCCTCGTGGCCAACGCCGGAGTCCTCATTTCAAAATCCTTCAGCCACACTACGGAGGCCGACTTTGATTCTCTCTTCGATACCAACGTGAAGGGGGTCTTCTTCCTGGTCCAGCAGGCGCTCCCGCGGCTGCGCGACGAAGGCCGCATCATCACCTTGAGTTCCGGCCTCAGCCGCTTCGCCAATCCGATGTTCACCGCCTATTCGGCCACGAAGGGCGCGATCGACGTAATGACCCGCGTCCTGGCCCAGGAGCTGGGCGCCCGGGGCATAACCGTGAACGCTATTGCGCCGGGAGCGGTCGACACGGATATGAACGCGACCTGGCTGCGCTCCGAGGAAGGGCGCCAGATGCTGCTGTCGCGCCAGGCGATCAAGAAAATCGCGGTGGCTCCCGACATCGCCGACGCGATCTCCTTCCTCGCCGGTCCGGACAGCCGCTGGATCACCGCCCAGCGGATCGAAGCCAGCGGCGGCTCGACGCTCTGAGGCCGGCTCTCTCCGCCCCGCGAGATGCGGTTTGCAGGTAGCGCGGGTTGTCCCCAACCCGCCGTTCGCTCCGCCTACCTCGACGATCGATTGACGCGTTGAGTACTGCGCGCCCTACCTCCACCCTTTTGGCGAAACTGAACCACTACCGATGGCGCGCCGCGGCTGACTCACACGTCGGCGGAATGGGAAAGCGCAGTTTTGACTCGTTCTCGCTCGCCCGCTTGCGCCGGCGCACGGCTTCGCGGAGCAGGAATTCGATCTGTCCGTTCACGCTGCGCAATTCGTCGGCGGACCAGCGCTCCAGGTCTTTCCAGAGCTCCGACTCGATCCGGAGGAGGAAGGCTTTCCGTTCTTCAGCGGGCATTGGACGACGGCTCAGCTATACAGCGTGCCCGCATTGATCACGGGATGCACTTCGGTCTCACCGCAGAGTACGACCAGCAGATTTGAGACCATGGCGGCCTTGCGCTCCTCGTCGAGTGTGACGACGTGCTTGTCCGTCAGCTCACGCAGCGCCATCTCCACCATGCTGACCGCGCCGATGACTATCTTCTGGCGCGCCGCAATGATGGCCTCGGCCTGCTGGCGCCGCAACATGGCCTGTGCGACCTCCGGGGCATAGGCGAGATGGGTCAGCCGCGCTTCCACGACGCTCACGCCGGCCTTGGCCAAGCTCTGCTGCAGTTCCGCCACCAGGGCCGCTGTCACCTCGCTGCCGGCACCCCGGAGGGTCACCTCATTGCGCTCGCCGTCGTCGTAAAGATAGCTGCCGGCGATATGGCGCAGCGCCGATTCGCTTTGGATGCGCACATAGGCGTCGTAGCTCTCAACGTCGAAGACCGCTTGCGCGGTGTCCTGGACGCGCCAACCGATCACGGCGGCAATCTCGATCGGGTTGCCGCGCTTGTCGTTCACCTTGAGCTTCTCCCCGTTGAAGTTTCGCACGCGCAGCGAAATTCTGGTCTTCCGCTTGAAGGGGTTCGCCCAGAAAAAGCCGTTTGCCCGGACTGAGCCGCAGTAAGCACCGAAGAGCGTCAGCACCACGGCTTCATTCGGCTGCAGGATGAAGAAGCCGGCGCCGAGAAATATCGCGGCCAGCACCAGGATGACCGTGCTTGCGGTCGATCCAAAAGCTGGATTGCGCCCGGCGAGGGACAAATCGGCGATCAGTTGCGCCACGATCAAAGCGGCGATTGCGCAAAGAACAAAAAGGATGGGCCAGGCGTTTTTTGCTCGAACCGGTTGTTCCCGGTTTGAGCCGAGCGACGCGGAAGTTGGGGTATTCATGATGGGAGATCTGAGGAGATATAATAATGATATCAGATAGATATCCGGTCAAGCCTGGAAAGAGTAATGGCGCTGCTGAGGTAGGTCGGGTTGTCCCAACCCGACTTTGGCTCCGTCAACATCTGAATACCTCCGGGCGCGTTGAGGACAACGCGCGCTACCTCAGGCCAGCCCACTACCCGGGAAAGGCTAAGGGAAATGCCGAAGAACCGCCGCATACGCCTCGCCGGGTTCGGCGAAAATCTCGGCGGCGCGGGAATGGATGTGAGCGGGCGCAATGCGGCCGTGGTGGACGAAGACCGTGTGCACTCCGGCGGCGTGCCCTCCCAGGACATCGGCATCGGCGTCACCCATGAACACGGTCTCCGTGGCCGCTGCTCCCACCAACTCGATCGCTCGGAGCAGGCCCGCTGGATCAGGCTTATGGGTCGGCAAATCGTCGCCGCAGACCAGCGCGCTGAAGAACGGAGCAAAATGATGAATAGCCAAGACGCGTTCCGCCGACCAGCGGTCGCGGCCCGTCCAAATACCCAATTTCACGCTGCGCTCTTGCAGGGAGACCAGGAGTTCCCTAGCCCCCGCAAACGGCTTCAGTCTCGTCTCCTGGCCGTGCTCGTACCTGAGCAGTCGCTCTTTGGCGGCGGACAGCGAATCAATCGCCCGGGGGCCGAGCAGGTTGCGAAAGCAGGTTTCCAACGGGCCGCCTAAATGCTCCAGAACCTCGACTTCGGTCGGCCGCACCCGAAACGGCTCGACGGCGTGTATGAAGGTCTCGATCACGAAAGGCATGCTGTCGACCAGGGTGCCATCCAGGTCGAAGATCGCCGCGCGCATTTGGACTGGCTGCGTCACCGCCCGGGTGGCGACTCGGTGGAATCGCTCTGCCGCACCATGGTCAGGTCTTGTCCGTCCTGATGAATGATCAACGCACTGACCGTTCCTTTCTCGCCCTTCACAAATTCAACTTCGGCGTCGACCACCTTGAGGAAAAACCTGGACTCGGACCTCGGAAAGATGGGGATCTTGGGCTGCCCCGAGAGCTGAGTCATCAGCTGATCTCCGTCGAGCATGACGAGGTTCTTGCGCCCCCCAGGGCCGGCATAGGTGCCCACGTAGCTCCGCAGAATCTCAGTCGACACTTCGATCGATTTCTTCTCGGACGGCAACTCGACCTGACCGCCCAAAGCGAGGGTGCCAAGCGAGGCGCCGATGGCATCGGGCGCCTGGCTGCTAATATTTCCGAGCACGACCACGGTCACCTGGTCACCGGGGTAGTAGGCCAGAAACGTGTTGAAGCCATTAATGCCGCCATTGTGGCTGATGGACTGACGTCCCTCCTTGGTTTCGACGGTCAGGCCAAAGGCATAGTTTTCCAGGAACGGAGTCGTCATTTTCCGCTCGGACGCTCTCGTCAGCACTTTCCCGCCAAAAAGGCCCCGCTCCCAGCGCAACAGGTCCTCCGTGGTCGAATACAGCGCGCCGGCCGAGAAGGGTATGCTCATGTCGATGTATCCGGCAATCCGCGGCGTCTTCCCTGTACCCGCATAACCGGTGGCCCGATGCAAGATGACGGCGGTATTCGAATCGTACCCCGAATCCTTCATCCCCAGCGGCTGAAAGAGGTTCTCTTGGATGAAGCGGGCATATTTTTCACCGCTCACCCGCTCGATCAAGTAGCCCAGCAGGGCGTAACCCGAGTTGCTATAGTTCCACTTCGTGCCCGGTGCGAATTCCAGCGGCTTGTCGCGGAAGCGGGCGACGAGCTCTTCCGGCGTGGTGGGGAAGGCTTCCTTGCTGCGGTAATCCGGGAAGCCGGTAAAACTGGGAATGCCCGAGGTATGGGTCAGCAGGTTGAAGATCGTAATCTTGTCCCACGCGGCCGGCGCGTCCGGCAGGTAGGTTTTCACCGGGTCTTCGACCTTCAGCTTCCCCCGCTCCTCGAGGAGCAGGATCGAGGCTGCGGTGAATTGCTTCGTCAGCGACCCCAGCCGGAATTTGGTCGAGGAATCGTTCGGAATATTCCATTCCAGGTTGGCCGACCCGTAGCCCTTGCTCAGGATGATCTGGTCGCCACGGGCGACGAGCACCGATCCCATAAATTTGCCCTGCTCGACATAGGCTTGGACGACCTGGTCCATCCTTGCGAGGTCCTGGCCATGGCCCGGGGTGACAGAGACAAGCGAAAGCAGAAGCCAAAATAGGGGCCGGAGTTTCACGGGTTTGATGATGCAATCGGAAGACCGGAAGGCACAGAAGCAGAATCTAGGGTCGTGGCACAGTTTGGAGGTAGGGCGGGTTGTCCCAACCCGCCGGCGGCCCTGTCCGAGGCTAAAGTCTGCTTGGCCCGTTAAGACCACGCGCCCTACCTCCGCTCCTTTGGCCAAATTATATCACTACCGACTCTAGCCGTTCGGGGACTGGATTGTGCCCGGGCCGCTTGCGTATCGGCGCTGCCGAAGGATTGTGGCCATGAGCCCATGTTTATCCTTCGCAGTCATTTCGGCAACCCTCTGCGTTCGGATTCGTGATAAGATCCAGCCGGCATCATTGATGAGAGTCAAGTGGCTACATTTTGGATTGTGGCTTTGGGCTGTTGGCCTTGCCCGGCTCGGTGCGGCGCCGCTGCATGAATCGGCCCCGCTCTTCACGCGAATTGGCGAGCCCGCCATCATCCCGGCGGAAGTCAGCAGCAACGGGATGTGCGTGAGTGTGATGATCGACGGGAAAGGGCCGTTTCGGATGCTCATCGATACGGGCTGCTCCTTTTCTATGATCACCCCGGAAGTCGAGGCGGCGATCGAGGCGAGCGGCATCGAGATGGAGGACGAGGATGTCAGAGCGGTCAACGGGCTGGGCGATGCCGTCACGATGCCCCGGGTATTGCTGGATTCCGTCGCGATCGGAGGTGTCGAATTTGACGGGGTGATCGCGGGCGTGGTTCCCCTCGAATTGCAATCGAGAGTCGAGGGCCGGTCGCTGGATGGCCTTCTCGGGTACTCGCTGTTCTCCAGCTTGTTCTTCGCGTTGGATTTTCCGAATCACAACCTGGTGCTGAGCAGCGACTGGCCGAAAAATCTCCCGCCGGTGCGGGCAGAACTCGCCATCACGGAGCAGTCGGAGGTTCCGTTTGTAGCCGTTAAATTACAGGACCAGGAGTTCAGCGTGATGATCGATACCGGTGCGAGCGACCGGTTTCACCTTCCACCCGCTTCGGCGGCTTCGCTCAGCTGGAAGAGCGAACCGCGCCCGGGCTTTCTGCTGGCCGTGGCTGGAGAGACCGGCCGCGAGCAGATCGCCCGGCTGGCCGGCACGCTGGAATTGGGCCCCGTGCGGGAAATGGAGCCGGTCGTCGGCCTCAGCGCCGGGCCGGCGACCATTGGCGTCGGCCTGCTGCGCTCGTTCTGCCTCGTTTTTCACGAGGCGGAGGACAAGCTTTGGCTCTGTTCGGCTCAGGACAATCCCGTGCCCTCGCCGGCCGTGCTCTCGGTCGGCCTGAGCCTGCTCGCCGACCCCGGAGGCTGGCGGGTGGCCGGAATCATCCCGAACAGCCCGGCGGAAGAGGCCGGAATAGGAGAGGGCGACCTCGTCACGCAAATCGAAGGCCGGCCGGCCCAGGATTGGACCCAGGATCAAATCCAAGGCTGGCTCGATGCGCACGCGAGCATCGCCCTGAAGCTGGCCACCAGGTCAGGCGAGCGTGATCTCAATCTGCGCGTATGGTCGCTGGTGCCGTAGGCCTCGGGCAGCAATTTGGATGGTATCCGCCATGGGCTTGAACCAATAGCTTCGCGTTGTTGCGATGAACATCTCCGTGATCATGCCGGCTTTCAACGAAGAGCTGCTGCTCGGCCGGGCGCTGGACAATCTCAAGTCGGCGTGGACGCCCTTTTCACGCCTGGGCTGGGGGACCGAGCTCATCGTCTGCGACAATAATTCGAGCGATCGCACCGCTGAAATCGCGCGGGCGGCGGGCGCCGCGGTCGTGTTCGAGCCGGTCAACCAGATCGCCCGGGCCCGCAACGCCGGCGCAGCCGCGGCCACCGGGGACTGGCTGTTCTTTGTGGATGCGGATTCATATCCCGAGGCGGGCCTGTTCGCGGCTGCCGCCGACGCGATCGGCCAGGGGGGCTGCCTCGCGGGCGGATCCACCCTGCGCATGGATCAACGATCTCGGGCGGGGGATTTCGCGGTCGCTGGCTGGAATTTAATCAGCCGGGCCGGCAAATGGCTCGCGGGTTCATTCATCTTCGTGGAGGCAACTGCCTTTTGGGAAATCGGGGGCTTCGATGAGCGGTTTTTCGCCGGCGAGGAGGTGGATCTCAGCCGGCGCCTGAAACGATTGGCCCGCCAAAGCGGCCGGCGCGTGGTGATCTTGCACCGCCACCCGCTTCTCACCTCCGCGCGCAAGCTGCGCCTCTACGGCAAATGGGCCCACGCTCGCTTGCTGCTGCGAGGGGCGCTGAGTCCGGGGGGTCTGACCCGGCGGGAAGGCTGCGACTTTTGGTACGACGGCAAACGCTAGCTGGGGCGGCTGGCTCAGCCGGCGGCCTGGCCGCCGCTGCGGTCTACCGCAGTTCTTTCAGCAGAAAAGTGTACGAGAGCGCATTGAGGTAGGCCTGCTCCTTGTTGTTGGCCCCGGAGGAATGCCCGCCCTCGGTGTTCTCGTAGAAGAGCACGTCGTGGTGTTGCGCCTCCAATTCCGCCGCAAATTTGCGCGCGTGCCCTGGATGCACCCGGTCGTCCCGCGTCGAGGTGGTGACGAGTACCGGAGGATATTTTACGTCGGCGCGCGCGTTCTGGTACGGCGAGTAGCGGCTGATGTAGGCCCATTCCGCCGGCACGTCGGGATCGCCGTACTCTCCCATCCAGCTCGCTCCCGCGAGGAGATGGCTGTACCGACGCATATCGAGCAGGGGCGACCCGCAAACAACGGCTCCGAACAGGTCGGGCCGCTCCGTGAGCATGACGCCCACGAGGAGGCCGCCGTTGCTGGCGCCCATGATGCCGAGGTGCGGCGGGGTGGCGATGTGGCGCCCGATCAGATCCTGCGCGACCGCGATGAAGTCGTCGTAGGCGCGCTGGCGGTTCTCCTTTACCGCCGCCTGGTGCCAGGTGGGGCCGAATTCGCCGCCGCCGCGGATGTTGGCGAGCACGTAGACGCCCCCGCGGGCGAGCCAGGACGCGCCGACGCTTCCGCTGTAGGCGGGGGTCATCGGGATCTCGAAGCCGCCGTAGCCGTAGAGCAGCGTCGGGGTCGAGCCATCGGCCGGAAGGGCTTTGCGGCCGACCTGGAAGTACGGCACGCGGGTGCCGTCCTTGGACACCGCCTCATGCTGCGAGACTTCCAGTCCCGCGGCGGAAAAAAATGACGGCAGCTGCTTGAGCAGGACGCGAGCGGCTGTGCCGATCGTGCCGAGGTAGAGGCTCGAGGGCGTCAGAAAGTCGGTGACGTCCATGAAGAAGTCGTCGGACTCGGGTTCGACGCCATCGGCCGAAATCGTCCCAAATTCCGGGGCGGCCAGAGGCGCGCGCGTCCACGTTCCATCCTCCTGCAGTGTATGGATATAGAGCCGGTTGCGAACATTATCGCGCTCGTTGACGATGAGGTGATGCCGCGTCGCCTTGAACTCCGCCAGCGCCAGGCGCGGGCCGGGATGAAAGAGCACGGCGAAGTCGCGCCCGCCGGCGAGAAACTTATCCCAGGCAATCGCGAGCAGCGAGCCCGCCGCATAAGTCCTGCCGCCCACGGCCCAATCCGTGCGCAGTGTCACGAGGAGTTGGTCCCGAAACGTATCGAAGTCGGTGTCGGCCGGCAGATCCAGCCGGACCAGCTTCCCGCCGTCGACCAGGAATTTTTCCGAGGTGAAAGTCGTGATCTCGCGCTGAATGAACTCCCGGTGGAATCCCGGCTCGTTCGAGACTATCGGCGAAGCGTCCAAGTCCGTCTTCTGACCCTCGAAGACGATCGCCGCCTGGTCCAGCGGCGCCCCGCGAAGCCACCGCTTGACGGTGCGCGGGTAGCCCGAATCTGTCATGGAATCCTTCCCAAAATCGGTTGCGACATAGACGCTGTCCTGGTCGCCCCAGGCGACGGAGCTTTTGGCCTCGGGCAGGGCGAATCCGCCCTGCACAAAGGCCTTCGCGGTCAAGTCGAACTCGCGCGTGACCACGGCGTCGGCGCCGCCGCGCGAGAGGAACACCAGCGCCCTGGTGTAATCGGGATAGCGGACGTCGGTGCCCTTCCAGATCCAGTTCTCCTTTTCCTCCGCGGCGACGGCGTCGAGATCGAGCACCGTCTCCCAGGCCGGATCGTTCTTCCGGTATTCCTCGAGCGAGGTGCGCCGCCAGAGGCCGCGGACGTGCTGGGCGTCGCGCCAGAAATTGTAATAATAGGGGCCGTGCTTCGTGACGTAGGGAATGCGCTCCTTCGAGTCGTAGATCGCGAGCAGCCGGTCGTAGATTGGCTTGAAGTCGGGCGCCGATTCCAGCGCGCGCTTCGTGACCTCGTTCTGCTCGCGCACCCAACCCAGTGCCCGCTCGCCCGTCACATCCTCCAGCCAAAGGTTGGGATCGCTTGGTGCTTGGGCGAAAGACATCCGGATGGACCATAGTCCGAGAACGACGACGGCGGATAGCTTCATCGTACAACCCTCGAGCGGGTTTGCAGCGGTGGCAAGCGAGGTCTGCTGGAACCGATCCAAGCGCCGTCCGCTTGCGCTCGGCCGGCCGCCTTGAAGGCCTCAGGCCGGTGAGGCCACGCCCGTCAGGATTTCCCGTTCGGCCTGCAGCCAGTGCTCCAGGTCGTTGCCGCGCGCCAGGCCGTTATCCTGCCAGAGCTGGTCCGCGCGTTGCGCGATCTTGATCTCCAGCCGCAGCAGATCGTCGTCGGCGATGGCGATCGATCGGCCGACTATTTTATCCTGGGTTTTCATGCACGGGCGATGGATGGCATTGCGCAGGAAGGGGGTAGCTGCTTATCGGCACAATGGCTCGGCGCTTTACCGGATATTCCGCCGGCTTGGGGGATGCATCGCTGCGGTTCATGCCCGGCCCCCCGTGGCCGAAGCGGTTTTGGCTTCTGCAAAGGGCAACATCAGCGACCGGATCCGCTGCGAGAATGGACAGCCAGCCCCAGCGCCATCGCCACGAATCCGCAGGAGCATACCCCCCACCAGTGTGCGAGCTGCCAGCCCCAGACACCCAGGATGGATCCGCAGGATCCGCCCATGAAATAACAGGTCATATAAACTGCGTTCAGGCGCCCGCGGGCGGAGGGGACCAGGCTATAGATTCGCGTCTGGTTGGCGACGTGCCCCGCCTGGACGCCGAGGTCGAGCAGGACGACGCCGACGATGAGCCCGGTCAGCGTCGAGCCGCCCCAGCCCAGCACCAGGAACGAAATGAACCCGAGCAAAAGGGCCCACCCGACGGTCGCGCGCGGTCCGTGCCGGTCGGCCAGCCGACCGACCAGGGGAGCGGCGGCCGCTCCGGCGGCGCCGACCAGCCCAAACGAGCCGGCGACGGCGCTCCCGTAATGGAATGGCGCCGACTCGAGGCGAAATGCCAGGGTCGTCCAAAAAGCGCTGAAGGCCATGAAGAACATGGCCCCCAGGAACGCCGATTCGCGCAGCACTGGCTGCGACCGAAACAGTTGCCAGATCGAGCGCAGCAGCGCCGGATATTTCAGCTTTACCGTCGGCTCGCTACGCGGCAAGAGGACGCGGATCAGGACGCTCAAAACCGCCATGAGGCCGGCGGCGATCCAATACATTGACCGCCATCCCCAGGCGGCGCCGACATACCCGCTGAGCGTGCGGGCCAGGAGAATGCCCATCAGGAGCCCGCCCACCACGGTGCCCACCACGCGTCCGCGGGACTTGCTGGGCGCAATGTGGGCCGCGAAGGGGATGATGAGGTGCACGACGGATCCGGAGGCGCCGACGAGCACCCCGGCCACGCAGAGCCAAAATAGGCTGGGGGCCAGGGCCAAGCCGGCCAATGCCGCCGCCAGCACGGCCACCAAGGTCGTGATCAGCGAACGCCGTTCGCGCACGTCCCCCAGCGGGACGAAGCCCAGCATCGCGCCGGTGGTTCCCAATTGCATCAGCATCGCCACCGCGCCCGCTCCGGTGGCCGTGATATGGAAGGCGCGGGCCAGGTCGGCCAGCAGGGGTTGGATGTAGTAAATATTGGCCACGATCGCCCCCACGGCCACCGCCATGAAGACGATGGTCGCACGGGGCGGTGGCGGAGGCTCGGGCTCGGCCTGCGGCGATTGGGTAGGGGCGGTCAAGGCTGCCATTGGCGCACCCGGTCTACAAAAAGATGAAACCGGCCAAAGACGGGCAATCGCTCGGCGTGGACGCGCATTGATTGCGGCGAACGGCAGCCCTATCGCGTCAGACTCCCCTGCAAGTGAAAATGAACTTTCACCACGGGATCGACCGTGAGCAGCAAAAACCGTATGATCGGCAGGCCAAAATCCCGCGTATCCAAAGTCGCCGTGCCGTCAATGGTCGTCAATCCGTGGCTGACGGTTATGGTTACAGGAAAATCCACGTCGTGCTGCTGGCCATGCAATTGAATCCGGCCGCGCGCGGTCAATGCCCCGTTGGGACCGCGATCCACCGCGCTAAGTTCGAAGACGACTTGTGGGAACTCGTTCGTCTGCAACCACACGCTCATGTTATGGTCGCGAGCCGCGCGACCGGTCTTCACTGCGGCCAAAGCTGCGTGAAACGCGGCGGATTCGACTTGCCCGCTTTCCGGATCGAGCGTGATCGCAGCGTCGAAATCCTCCAGGTGGGCGACGAAGGAACTGGCCGTTGTTTTTACCGCAATATCGACGTGCGATTCCGCGCGATCCAGGATGAACGGCGCGGGCGCGGCTTTTGCCTTTGCGGCCAACGGAAGCACCAGAATGGCCGCCGCGAGGAAGCGAGCGAATGGTTTCATATTGATGGCTCTGAGGGCTGGCCACCATCAGCGCGGGTGGTGAGCTCGCGCCAGTTGAGGCCGAGGTCGACGATGAGCAGGGAAGCCAGGGTGAAGGCGATGAGGCCGAGGGCGGCGAAGGTGTCGCCGAGGTGGCTCCAGTAGCGGGGCCAGAGGTTGAGGACGCGGCTGGAAACGAAGGTAAAGGTAACGGCATAGGAGCGCGCCATCCATTGGCGATGCTGGACGATCTGGCGGTTGCGCGCGGTGACAAACGCGGCGGTGGTGCAGATAATCCAGGCGGCCGCCTGCAGGGAGGTTCCCGGCAAGCCCGGACGGCCGGCAGCGAGGGCGACACCGGTTGCGGCGCCGACAAAGACGGATATGACGTAGATGCGGCCGAGAACGCGATGGAGTTGAAGATGCTGCTGGCGGATCCGTGAGGAGAAATTGATCGGGCCGATGAGGAGAGCCAACATGGCGGCGAGCGTGTGCGGGATGAGCAGATGCCGGTCGGAGATGACCTGCAGTCGGTAGGCGTGGTACATGGGGTAGTCCGTGACCAGGAGCACTTCTGAGGTGATGAAGACGAAGAGTGTCGTGAAACCGAGGCTGATCCAGAGAACGGTCTTGAATCGGGAACGTGGGGCGGTGGGCGCAGGCGGTGTGAAAGCAGTCATGATTCGCGTTTTAGCGGCGGCATTCCAGGTACGCTATTGGCAGATGCTCGCCGACGCCAGCGCCAGCGACCGGGTCTTTGCACTCGCGGCGGGCCGAAATCGGCCGGCTGACGGCATCGGCACGGTGCGTGAGCCGTTGATGGATTCCACGCCGTAGCGGCGCGCTGGCTACATTTCGGAAGCGGGCGGCGCGCGCAGAATCTGGAGCACGGCGGGCGGCAGCTTGTCGGCCTCACGGAGGAGAAGGCTTACTTGCCACATCTCTGTTTCCGAAAGGCTGGCGACGAACCCTGGCATTCCGGTGAGCCGAATGCCGTTTTTCACTTTCCAAAAGGTTTCGCCGACCTGGTCGTCCGTAACCCCCTTTTTCGGAGGCAAGAGCTGCGGCGGAGGCGGAAACATGCCCTTGGCGATGGCGGAAGGTGAATGACCCAGCTGACCGTGGCAAACGGCGCATTGGACGCGGTAAATTCGAGCGCCCGCGAGCAGATTGGGCTCGTCGGCGGCCAGCGGCGAGGGCGTGCCCGCTTCGGGATCGTACGCGGCATGCTGGGCTTTCCGCGCGAGTAATTTCTCGAATGGGAGGGGTTTGGCGCTCGTCGCGACAGGCATGCGGCCTGAAGTCACATAGTAGTATCCCGCCAGAAACGGCAGACAGATTCCGAGGAGAATACCGACTAAAAGGCTTTTCATAATCGTATGCGATGGGCCTGCTGCCGAAGAGCGCAGGCCAATCGGCTCCGCGTGTCAAAATAGGCATTGCCCTCTGGCGTCAAGTCGGGAGAAGTCTGGCGGCCGATCATTGCGACATCAGCTTCCGGAGTTCGCGCGGGTCAAACGAAGCCCCATTCGGAAGGCATGCCGCCTGCTCTCAATAGAATATGAAGTGCCCCACGATTCTGGCCTGCATCCCGGGTAGTGCCGCTTGCGCCCTGTTTTGGGTGGCATTCCTGACGCCGAACCTAGCTTCGGGTCAAACCGACGAAATCCAGGTTTATAACGCTGAAATTGCTGCACCCGGAGAGCTTACGCTTACGGTGCACGACAATTACACGCCCGAGGGGCTCCAGGAGCCTGCCTTCCCAGGTGCTTTCGCTCCGAACCACGTCCTAAACGGGGTGCCGGAATTCGGTTACGGCGCCGAACCATGGCTTGAGCTGGGGATGTATCTCCCGGTCTACAGCGCGCTACCCGGTGGGCACTATTACGTGGAGAGTGCGAAGCTCCGGGCCCTCTTCGTCGTGCCCGATGCCCACAAGAGGTCGTTCTTCTACGGGATGAATTTCGAACTGAGTCATAATGCCGTCCGTTGGGAGGAGCACGTCACCTCTGGCGAAATCCGTCCCATTATCGGGGTCCGCAGCGGACCGTTCGACTTTATCGTGAACCCGATACTCGACACGGGCTTTGACGGCTTCCGGAGGCTGGATTTTGCGCCCTGCGAGCGGGTGGCATACAATTTCTCGGAGACGTTGGCCGTCGCGCTCGAGCATTACGCGGATTTCGGCAAGCTTGACGCGCTGCTGCCCGCGGATGGGCAGCAGCAGTCCATTTTCGCCGTTTTCGACTACAACGGAAAAACGGGCGTCGAATTCGGCATCGGCCGCGGGCTGACCGGAGCCACGAGCAAGTGGGTGGCGAAGCTGATGTTCGATTGGTCGCTCTTTGGGGGCGCCCACTGAAAGCGCCGGCTCGCTCCTCCTGCCGGCGTTGGGCGACGGCCCGATCCTCTTGATGGCGATTAATGCGAGCGGAGGCGGCGATCAGACCAATTGGGCCTCTGGCCGGGGCTTAAAACCAGACCTCCTGACCATGCATCTGTTTGCATTTGAGGCCACTCTTCCGACAGTGTGTTGCTGACAGGCGTGGTCAGCCGAGGCCGGGGCAACTGTTAGCACCTATTCGTGGAACATGCTGCGGAGGTATCCGGTCGCAAATCCTCGACCGTTTTGATTGATTTCCTTTCCGGCACCGCTTCATGAGCAAAAGAATTCTGATTATTGGGGGCGGCATCGGTGGCATGGCTTCCGCACTGGCGCTGCACCGCGCCGGGATTGATGTCACTGTGTTCGAGCGCGCGCCGGGTTTCACCGAGGTGGGCGCGGGAATGAGCCTGTGGCCGAACGCCACCCGCGTGCTGCAGTCTTTGGGTGTGCTGGAGTCGGTTGTTTCCAATGGCGAGCCCGCTGCCCAATTCAATCTGTATCGCCCCAACGGCAAATTGATCTCGGCGATCTCGATGGCCGGATTTGGCACGCCGGCTCTATGCATTCATCGCGCGGATCTGCACCGGGCGTTGCGCGGCCCCTTACCCGCCGCCTGCCTGGCCACCGACCACAGCTTGCGGGAATTCTCCCAGGATCCCAATGGAGTCATCGTCAAGTTTTCCAACGGCCGTGAAGCCCGCGCCGACGGCCTGATCGGGGCCGACGGCATAAAATCCGTGATCCGCTCGCAGATTCACGGGGCCAGCGAACCCATTTATCGAGGTTATTGCATTTGGCGCGGAATCGCACCCGAAATCGCCGGAGCTGCTCGCGGGCACATCAGCGAGACTTGGGGTTCGGGGCGCCGATTCGGCATACTGCCCATGGGACAAGGACGCGTCTGCTGGTATGCCACCCGCAATGGGCTGGCGTCACAGCTTGATGCGCCCGAAGGACGCAAAGCAGAAGTTCAGAGCCTGTTCCGCGACTGGCACGACCCAATTCCGGCTCTGATCGAGAGCACAAATCCTGCTGATATAATCAAGAGCAACGCTTGCGACAGAAAATCTCTGGCAGGGTGGGGCGAAGGGCGCGTCACCTTACTGGGCGATGCGGCGCACCCGATCACGCCCAATGTTGGTCAAGGAGCTTGTATGGCGATCGAAGATGCCGCCTGCCTCGCCAAGTGCCTGCGGGGCCCGGCCGGGGTGGCGGCGGCGTTCCGCTCGTACGAGGCGATGCGCGGGCCCCGAACCGCTTACGTTGCCCGTCAGGCCCGGCGCATTGGTGCGATCGGACAATGGGAAAATCCCTGGATCGTGCAGGGACGCAACCTGGTCACGCGTCTCGTGCTCTCACGTTCGCCCGAGATGCAACTCAACGCCATGTACGCCTACGAGGTTTAAGCCGGTTCTTTGGCGTCGCCTGGTGGCGGCAGCTGCCGCTCCTGCCTCCACGGGAGAAGGGTGCCGTCTTCCGGCTCCACGGCGGGACCATGTGGCGCGAGCTTTTCCGGCACTTGCGGAGGCAGGGGCTGTCTGTAGTAGCAGGACAGATCCAGCTTATTCGCAGGACTCCAAAACGATCCGGCGCGCGGCTCAGCTCGCGCTGGCAAAGATCCATATGAAAAAAAAGCCCATCCAACCGATCCCCCCGGAATCTTCCGATAAAGCAGACGACGCGGCGATCGGATCGCTTCCCGCTCATCCGGTCGGCCCCCCAGCCGCCGACAACCCGGACGAGGCGACGGGATCGCTTTCGCGCGATCCCAGCGAGCCGCCCAGCAATTACGGCACCCGCAAGCCAACATTCGAAGGTGACGATGAACAGGAGGTGGCGGAAGAGCTCGCGGAACAGGGCGTCGAGGCGGCTGAGGACGACCAGGCGCGGGCCGCCCGCTCCCGCTTTCCCGCGGCCTGACGTCCAGCGGTCGTTGCCGGTGGCATTGTCCGCGGGCGGCGACGCGAATTTGGAGGCCGAGACACGACGTGAGTTCGCAAGACTCACGGCGCAGTGGCTGTCGCCGGTTATTCGGGAAATCAGCGCAGACTCCGCCGGCACATGAATGCCATTATGGCCGGTTTTGCATATCGGTCGCTCATGCATACAACTGGCCGCCATGAAGAAGATCGGTTTTTTGTCCTTCGGCCATTGGACGCCCGCACCCCAGTCACAGACTCAGTCAGCTGCTGACGTACTTCTGCAGTCGATTGACCTTGCGGTCGAGGCGGAGCGACTCGGGATGGATGGGGCCTACTTCCGGGTTCATCATTTCGCCCGGCAATTGGCCTCGCCGTTTCCACTGCTGGCAGCGGTTGGCGCCAGAACCCAAAAGATCGAGATCGGGACTGCCGTCATCGACATGCGCTACGAGAATCCGCACTACATGGCCGAAGACGCAGGCGCGGCCGATCTCATCGCTCGCTCACGCTTGCAACTGGGCATCAGTCGCGGCTCTCCTGAGCAGGTGATCGAGGGATGGCGGTACTTTGGTCATCGGCTGAATGAAGGTGAGGACGATGCGGCCATGGGACGCCGTCATGCGGAAGTCTTTCTAGAGCTGCTCGGCGGGAAGGGTTTTGCGAAGCCCAACCCGCGCCCGATGTTCGCCAACCCTCCAGGGCTCCTGCGGCTCGAGCCCTTTTCCGCGGGTTTGCGAGATCGGATCTGGTGGGGCTCGGCAACCAATGCGACGGCAGTTTGGGCCGCGAAGCACGGCATGAACCTGCAGAGCTCGACCCTCAAGTTCGATGAGTCGGGCGAACCCCTGCACGTCCAACAAGCGGCTCAGATCCGTGCCTTCCGGACCGCATGGGCCGAAGCCGGCCACACCCGCGCTCCACGCGTTTCCGTGAGCAGAAGCATCTTTCCAATAATGAACGACCTTGATCGCGCCTACTTCGGCGGCGACGAGGAGCAAACGGATAAGATTGGGTTTATCGATTCGACCGCGCGGGCTGTCTTCGGGCGGAGTTACGCTGCCGAGCCGGATGTGCTGATCGAACAACTCCGAAAAGATGAGGCAATCGCCGCAGCGGACACGGTCCTGCTGACGATCCCAAATCAATTGGGCGTCGCCTATAACGCGCATGTCATGGAAGCGATTCTTGCCACCGTCGCTCCGGGGCTCGGTTGGCGCTGAGCCGACGACCGGCGCCGAAATTAAAACCGGACAAGCAAAATGCCGCTAGCGCGTCCCAAGTTTGCCTTTTGGTGAATCTGGCGCTCAGTTGCTAACCACAAATCCCTTCGACCTATGAAAATCAGTTCCAAATTCCTCGCACTCTCCGCCTTCGCCCTCGGGTTTGTCTCCGCAGCTTCAGCCGCCGTTGAAACCTATGACATCGATCCCGCGCATTCCTCGGTGGGATTCAGCATCCGCCATGTCTTCAGTCAGGTCCCGGGATCATTTAGCCAGTTCACCGGCACGGTTATCGTTGATCGGGACAATCTGGAAAAGAGCCAGGTGGATGCCGTCATCCAGGTTGGCAGCATTACCACCGCAGTGGAGAAGCGCGATACCCATCTCAAGTCCCCGGACTTCTTCGACGCGGTTAAGTTCGGGACCATTACGTTCAAGAGCAAGGGTTGGAAGAAAACCGGTGACGACACCTACGACGTGACGGGCGACCTGACGATCAAGGATGTGACCAAGGAGGTTGTGCTGAAGGTGACTTCGCTCGGTTTTGGTCCAGGCATGACCGGCAAGCCGGTGTCCGGTTGGTCGGCGACCACCACCATAAATCGGAATGACTTCGGCGTCACCGGGCCCGCCATGCTGGGCAAAGCCGTGGGCAACGATGTCACGATTACGATAGCGGTTGAGGCTGATCTCAAGGGGTAGCGCGGATTGCGATCGGGATTCCTTTCGAGAACCGGAAAGGGGTCATGCTGCGTTTAATGCGATAAGCGCGGGGTGGCTCAGGTCCGGCCTCATGGATCGCATTATACGCGGCATGACCCCTTCTGCTCGCTTGACCCCTTCTGCTCGCTTAGACCGCAATTATGTTTTCAAAAGGACCCAGTACCCCGAGATTGGCCCTCTTGACCCGCCGGAATGATAGGCGCATCCTAAAAGGCTGTGAACCTGATCGACCGCATAACCCGCAACCCCGCCAGAATGGGCGGGAAGCCCTGTGTCCGCAATCAGCGGGTCACGGTCGGCGCGATTATGGGTTTGCTGGCAACAGGACGGACCCGGGAGGAGATTTTGAAGCTGTACCCTTACCTTGAAGCCGACGACATCGCCGCTGCGCTTACCTATGAACGAGCTAGTTTTTGATGTCACTCGGGAAGCAGATGGAGGGTTCGTAGCCGAAGCCCTGAGCGAGAGCATTTTTACCGAAGGGAACACCTGGGCTGAACTTCGGGCCAATGTTTTGGAGGCCGTGAGAGCGTTTTACTTCGACGGGCCGGCTCCAAGAAAGATCAGGCTGCATAATTTCGCATCATTCTGACGTGAGTACGGTAAAGGAAATCAAGGCCGCGATTGAACACCTCGCCTTGGAGGAGCGCGCGGAGCTTGTCTCTGAGCTCTGTGGGTGGTCGGACGATGATTGGGATCGCCAGATGAAGGCCGATGCGGCTGCGGGAAGTTTCGACGCGCTTATTCGCGACGCTGACGCAGCCCACGAGGCCGGGGAAACCCGGCCCCCGCCGGACCTTTTGCGCGAGCCGTGACTTTACCGAGCACGCCGGTCGGGATCCCATGAGAATGCGCTTTGCAATGCCGTCATGGCTGGCTAAGGTGATTGCTCGGATGAGCACGCAAATAACAATCGACCTGCCGGATGGAGCTTTTTCTGCCCTGCGGCAAGACAAGCGGGAGTTTGTATCCGAGTTGCGCTTGGCTGCTGCGGCAAAATGGTACGAGGTCGGGAAACTTTCGCAGGCCAAGGCGGCCGAATTGGCGGGGCTGAGCCGGGCGGATTTCATCTCGGCTCTGGCCCGATTCGGCGTCTCACCTTTTCAGGTCAATCCCGGCGAACTGGCTCGCGAGGTCGGCGCATCCTGACGCGTCCTCTTGGCCATGGCTTTGGCTGCGACCAGTAGGTGGGTCGTCAACGCGTCGCCATTGATCTGTCTGGGAAAAATCAAACGCCTCGACTGGTTGAGCCAATTGGCCGAAGAAATCGTGATCCCGGCCGGAGTGGCTTTGGAAATTCGGGACGGTCCCGCCGAAGATCGAGCGCGCCAATGGTTGGAGACAGCCGGTGCCGCGCTTGTACGCGATGTCGGAAACGTTGACCCCATCATTTCCTCGTGGGATTTAGGGCGAGGCGAAAGCGAAGTTCTCGGCTGGGCGCAGACTCATCCCGGATTTACCGCTGTCCTCGATGACCGCGCGGCCCGCCGCTGCGCGGATGTCTTCGATCTTCCGCTATGCGGCACCTTGGGAATCGCGCTCCAGGCTAGGCTGAAGGGGCTGGAGCCGAGGCTCTCCCCGCTGCTGGACGAGCTGATTAAAGCGGGGCTGCACATTTCTTCCGCGATCCGCGCAGAAGCGTTACTCGTAGTCCGCGAGTAAGCTCTGGATTCAAAGGTGCGGTATGGAGCCGCGTCCCAATTGCATGAGGTACGGTGCCTTTCGGTTGGCATCCAAGATGGCCATTTTTGCTTGCCGCAGGAGCGGAACTGCCAAGCGTACAGGGCATTAGCGACGCCAGAGTAGCTCAGTGGTAGAGCAGAGGACTCATAAGCCTTTGGTCGCCGGTTCAATCCCGGCCTCTGGCACCAATTTGGCTATCGGGCCTGGAGCAGGGATTTAAGGTCGGCGACGGAGAGCTTGGAGGCCGCGGCGTCGCTGGCTTCGAAGACCCCGGCGAGGAGCGCCCGCTTTTCCTCCTGCAGGCCCAGGACTTTTTCCTCGACCGTGCCGCTCGCGATGAGCTTGTAGCTCGTGACTGTGCGCGACTGGCCGAGGCGATGTGCGCGGTCGGTCGCCTGCGCCTCGGTCGCGGGATTCCACCAGGGATCGTAATGCACCACGGTATCGGCGCCCGTGAGGTTGAGGCCCGTTCCGCCGGCCTTGAGCGAGAGGAGGAAGATCGGAACGTCCGCCGAGGCCTGAAAGCGATCGACTTCCGCCTGGCGGGCGCGCGGTGGCATCGAGCCGTCGAGATAGCAGTGGGCGAACCCCTGCGCCTCGAGTTCCGGGCGCAAGAGGGCGAGCAGCGAGGTGAATTGCGAGAAAACCAGCACGCGATGCCCGTCGTCCACGGCTTCGGCCAGGAGTTCCAGGAAGGCGTCGAGCTTGGCCGAGTCGGCCGGGCCGGGCGAGGCCGCGGCGACGCTGTCGGGCAGGAGGCGGGGATCGCAGCAGATCTGCCGCAGGCGCAGGAGCTGCGTGAGGGCGGCGAGGCGCACGCTGCCCTCGCTGGCGCCGCTGGCTTCCAGGTCGAAGAGCTCCCGTTCGCTCTTCTCCTGGACGGCGCGGTAGAGCGCCGCCTGGGCCGGTCCGAGCTCGCACCAAAGAACCTGCTCCAGCTTCTCCGGCAATTCGGGAGCCACGGCCCGCTTGGTGCGCCGGAGGATGAAGGGAGCGGTCTTGGCCCGGAGCCGTTCGTCATACCACACGCGGTCGTCGCCCCGCGTACCGGCGGGGACAGGATCGAGATAGCCTGGGAGCAGGAATTCGAAGAGCGAACGCAGGTCATCGAGCGAATTCTCCAGGGGTGTGCCGGTGAGGAGAAACCGGCCGGCGGAGCGGAGCGACCGCAGCGAGCGGGCGTTCTGCGAGCGCCGATTCTTGATATGCTGGGCCTCGTCCGCCACCACGCACGCCAGCTCGAGGCCGGCGAAAAGCTCCTGGTCGCGCGCGAGCGTGCCGTAGGAGGTGATGACGAGGTCGTGCGCCGAGAAATCGCCGGGCCCCAGGCGCCCCTCGCCGTGATGGACGAAGACCCGAAGCTGCGGCGCGAACCGCGCGGCCTCGCGGCGCCAATTCTCGAGGAGCGAGGCGGGGCAGACCACCAGGGAGGGGCTTCCGGGCGCGCGCGCGGCCAGCGCGGCCAGGAGCGCCAGCGCCTGCAGGGTCTTGCCCAGGCCCATTTCATCGGCGAGGACGCCGCCGAGTTTCTGCTGGTAGAGATACCAGAGCCAGGCGGCGCCGAGCCGCTGGTAGGGCCGCATTTGCCGCTCGAGATCGGCGGGCACCGGAGCCGCGGCCAGGGTCGAAAGCTGGCGCAGGCCCTCGCTGCGCTCCTTCCACGCCGCCGGCGGCTGGAAGGCGGGCGAGAGTTCGGCCAGCATCGCATCGAGTTCGGCCACGCGCGCCGCCGGTACGCGCTGCGTGCGCCGGGGGGCGACACCCGCCGTTGGGTCGCCCGCCAGGGCCTGCTGGGCCTCGCTCACGCGGCGGAGCCGGGCCGGATCAAAGAGAAATATCTTTCCCTCCGCCTCCAGGTACCCGCGGCTGCCGGCCATGGCGGAGCGGATCTGCGACTCGTCTGCGGCGCCCGCCACGAGGGCGACGGTGACGTCGAACTCCGCGCCCTTGGCGCCGGCCGCGCAGATGATCTCGACCGGGCGCAGGTGGGCGGTGTTCTTTTCGAAATTGGCGGTGAACTGCGCCCCAAATTCCTCGCGCAGCCTCGTTCCCTGTTCGGCGAGGAGATTCAGCACCTTGTGCCGGTCGCGCAGCCACCACTTTCGATTGGAGGGCTCGAGCACAAATCCGCGGCTGCGGACGAGGTCGAGCGCAGCTGCGTAGGAGGGATGCTCCGGCGAGGGAAGGGCGAGGGCGAGAAAGTGTTCGCCGCCGTCCACACTGAGCGGGCTTCCGGCGAAGCGGGGGGATTTGCGGAAGGGGGGCGGGGGCCCTCCGGCCGCCGGACCAGCCGGCGCCGGGATTGCGGCGGGCTCGTCCAAGTTCTCGCTCACGCCGACCCGGGCGCCTCCCTCCCCGGCGTGGGGGGCGCCCGGCTGGTTGGCCCAGGAAAAGACGGGCTGGCCCGCGGCGGCGGCGACGAGTTCCAGCAACTGGCGCCGGGTCAGCTGGAGAAAAATCCGCAGGGCGCCATTCGGCGCCGTCGCCCCGGTGATCCTGGTCAGCGCGGCCAGGACCGGCAGCAGCCCCGGCGGCGGTGCGGCCGCGAGGTCGAGCTCCAGCTTGACCGCGATCGCATCGCGCGCGGCCGCCGCGGTGAGGTTAGGGGGAAGAAGCAGCCGCAGCATTGAACTCGGCAATCTACTCCGCGGCTAGGCTTCGTCCACGAAAACCAGCACGCCGCTCGCATTGTCGGGTCCGCCGCGCCGGAGGGCCAGCGAGACGAGCTGTTGCAGCAGCTCGGCGGGGGTGCCATCGCGGCCGAGGATAGAGCCGATCTCCCCGTCCGACATCAGCCCGGAGACGCCGTCCGTGCAAAAGAGGTAGCGCTCGCCGCGGACCAGCGAGCGTACCGTCACGTCGGGGACCGGTGCGGGCAGCTGGCCCACGCACTGGACCAGCGCTTGGCGATGGTCCGGCGGGCAGGCCTCGCCCCGCTTCCGGGCTTCGTTTTCGACCGAGTGGTCCTCCGTCAGGCAGTGCAGCTTCCCGGCGTGCCACCGGTAGCAGCGCGAATCGCCGACGTGCGCGATCGCAAGGCGGTGACCACGCCGGCAGGCAAAGGTCAGGGTGCTGGCAATCCCAAGGACCGGGCTGAGCTGGCGACCGATTTCGCACACCCGCCGATTGGCCTCCGCGACGACGGCGGCGAGGTCGGGCTCTCGTTCCGCTTGTAGCGCGCGGAGAGTGTCCGTCACGGCCGTCGCCGCCGTTTCGGCCGCGGCCGCGCCCCCCGGCAGGCCACCCACGCCATCCGCGACACCGAAGAGGCCGAGGTCCTCGTCAAAGAGACAGCGATCCTGGTTATCCAAGCGCAGCCGGCCGATATCGGAGAGGGCGCCGGCGCGAAGCTGCGGAATCACCAAACTACGGTGACCAACGGAAAGCGGCCTTGCAACTTGCTGGTGGAGCTATCGACCGAGGAAGGAGAAAAGGCGAGGTCGGTCATCGAGGTCATCGGCGACCAGGGGATAGCCAGCTGTTGGAACCTGGGCTTACCCAGGACCCTTAGCTCGGTGTTGAATTGAAGTTCCCAGACATAAAGCGCATCCTGGCTGCGCGCATCCTGCTCGGCAAAGATGAAGGGAAGCTCCTCATTCATGCGATCGGGTGGCGGCGACGCCTTGAAGGCCGGGGTCACCGCGGGCGAACCGGCTACGGGTGCCGCCACGGCCGGGGCGACAATCGCCGGCTGGTAGGGATAGGCATCGAGGACTTCGCGGGTGGGGGAGTCGGTCGTGGCGTCGGCTAGGGCCGCGCAGCCCACGCAACCGACGAGCCAGATCAAGCTACGGAAGCGATGGGCTTTCATGGTAATACCTTAGATGTCGCGCCGGATGCCAAGGTTGCACGCAAACGCCCGTTTCGCTCCGATTTGTAGGTACCGAGTAACCCTACTTTCCGCCAGCGGGCTGTCGGTCTCGAGGAGGCTACTTCTTGACAGCGCCGCGGCTCCGAAAGGGACCGGATTTCGGGTTTCGGGGGTCAGCGGCCGGCGGGGCCCCATGTCTCCGGCGGCCCCAGGTATGAGGACCGCAGGCCGCCCTGATCTATCACAATCTTCTCCAATGCGACGCCGGGGTCCACCATGTAGATCCTCAGCGTGTGGTCACCCGCCGTGGCAAAGGTCTGCCGAGTCGTCGCGGTCGTCGTGTTGTCGAGGACGTTCTCCTGCCAGGCGCGGCTAACGCCCGCTTCGGCGCCGGTTCCTGCGACGATAGTCACGAGCTGGGGCGCGCCCTCGTCGATGGCCACAGCAAAGCGTAGCCCCGTCCCGTCCACCAGCGGTTGCGTGGGAATGAGGTTGTAATGGAGGGTGGCGTCGCCGGCGTGGGAGAGGTGGAGGTCGTATTGCAGCGAGGGAGCAGCGGTGGCGACACGGGCGAAATCCACGCTTGGCGCCGTCGTCGGAAACACCGCCACGGCATCCCCGGTGCGCCCCAATCCCGGAATGACCCGCCACGCCGAGCCGGCGCGGTCGGTCTTTCGGGAGAAATCCTGGGCGAGGATGGAGACGACGCCATCCATCTCGGCGAATCGGCCCGAATGCCTCTCTCCGGAGGGCGTAGGCTTGTCCGAACTCCACGGCGGGGCCTCGATCCCGGGCGTGGCCGCGGCCATGGCCTGCCTCACCGCCGGCGCGAGGCGCAGCGTGGCATTGCGGTAGGCCCGGGTGTTCAGCAACGGGTCGTCCTCCATGATCCCACGCCATTTTCCACCCGCGAGGTCGTTGTTGTAGCGGTCCGCTGCCGCCACCAGTTCGGCGGTGGCCGCATCAAATCTGCCGCCCCAATACCCAACATCGGATCGATGCTGCCGCAGGGCCGCGGCGGCCATTTCACTGGCGATGAGCCGTTGGTTCGCCGCGGCCGATCCTAGCACCGGGTATTCGACCAATTCATAAAACGCGTCCCTCGCCCGCGTCGGAATCCGGGCCTCCAACTCCCGGGCCCGCTCCGCCAGCCCAGCGTAGCTCTCGAGGCGGGCCCGGCCCTCATTCGCACCGGTCCCATAGGCGAAGGCGCTTGGGTGTGGCTGCTCCTTGCCGACGTACCACTGCAGGTGCTCCGGCTTGCGCTGGAACCCCAGCCGGTAGTACTCCGCCAAGACCTGCGCAATGTCCTCGGCCGGGACCAGGCCAAACTGTTCGGCGGCGAAACTGGGCAGATAGTCCGGGAGGGTTTTTAAATTCCAGCGGTCGATGTCCCAGGCCATCTGCAGGAAAAAATCGATGCCGATTTCACCGGGTTTGAGATCGCCGACGTTGAGCATCCAGAATCTCCGGAGGCCGTGGTCGTAGGCTTTGCTCATCTCCTCCCAGATCAGCGCCGGGGGCGTGGTGTTCAGCCACACGTACGAAAGCGGGTAGCCGAGATAGGAGATATGGTAATACGCGCCGAAGCCGCCGGGACGCGCCGCGACTTGCTCCGGCGTCGGAAAATAGCGCATGTAGCCGAAATTATCGTCGGGAAACACCACCGTCACGTCGGGCGGCACGACGAGGTCCTTCCGGTAGTAACCCAGCACCTCCTTGTACGCGCAGAAGATCTGCGGCACCCGGGCGGGGTTGGGATTGACGTATTTCGCCAGGAGGTCCCGCTGCGCCGCAAAGATCTTCTCCAGCGTGTCAACGATCTGCGTCTCGCCGCGGGGACCCTGCATGGGGCCGTCGTGGATGCCGCGCATGCCGATCGTGTAGAGGTTCTCGAATTTCCCGTTCGTCTGCAGGCGCTCCTCCCAGTAGCGGGTGACGCCCCCGGGGTTGGTGAGGAAATTGTAGGCCGGCTGATCGTCCTTCGGCCATTCCCCGACGTTGTTGCGCAGGAGCGGCTCGCAATGGGACGAACCCATCACGATGCCGTAGCGGTCGGCGACCAGCTTGTTGGCGGGAATCTCGTTGAAGGCCGTCGAGCAGTCGTGCATCGCGGGCCAGAGCGTGTTGGCCTTGAGCCGCAGCAGCAGTTCGCAGATCTTTGCGTAGGTCTTCGGCCCGATGTTGCCGACTTCCGGCTCGAAGGTCTTCGCGGCCCACGGCTGCAGGCCCCAGTCCTCGTCGTTGAGGAAAATGCCGCGGTATTGCACCGACGGCGGCCCAAACTTCCGCAGGCCCGCGCTCACGAACAGGTTGTCGCGATGCTCGGGCGCGACGTCCGCCCACCAATACCACGGCGAGACGCCGATCGCCCGCGACAGCTCGAAGACCCCATAGGCCGTGCCGCGCCGGTCGCTGCCCGCGATGACGAGCGAGCCGTCCACGGCGGTGATCAGGAAACATTCCCACTGCCCCGCGATCTGCTTTGCGTCGAGGCTTCCGTCCGCCACCAGCCGGTCGATTGCCGGGCTTTGCCCCAGCGTGCCGATGAGCACCGCGGGACCATGGAGCTCCGCGGCCTCGGCCACGACCCGGGGCCGGTGGCCGGTCACGCGCTCGACATCCTCGGTGAAGAGGTTCGCCGCGAGGCGAACACATTCAAAATCCCCCGGCGAGACGAGGACTGGCGCCACCTGCGCTCCTTGAGCCAATGGGAAATCGCCGCTCTGATAAGTGTCACGCACCCACGCTGTGTCGACGGCCAGTAGCGGAGAGGATGCCAGTGCGGCCAGGACAAGGGCCGAGACCTGGAGTGGCTTCACAGGGGGATAGTCACGTTGGGGAGGCAACTTGCGGCAATTTCAATCTTTCGGCGAATCCTGGCGCCTGGGTCGAACGCTGCAACTGCCCGGGTTTCTGCCGACATGGGCATCCCGGATCATGGCCGCCCCGGCTCCCGGCGGAAGACATCGGCGCGCAGGACCGTCGGACCTTCGGCTCCGAAACTCAAGCCGGTCCCCGTCTGATTTTTTGCCGCGAGATTCGAGAGGTCGTAGTCCAGCATGATTTCGTCGCCGTTCAGACGCCGGCCAGGCACCCAGCGTCCATTCACGAAAGTTCCTTCCTCCACTTTTGCGAGTTCGACGACCGCGGGCGGCGCCCCGTCCGCCGTAAAAGTGACTTGGACGTCTTTTCCCGCCACGATGAATCGGTCCGCCTGCTCGGCGATGGCGAGAATATAGCCGCTTTCGGCGACCCAGGATGATTTCCGCTCGCGTCGGAGGACGATATTCAGCGCGTACCTCCCCAAGACGAGCGTCTGCGCCGGATTGTCGTGGTTTAAGACGGCGGCACTCATCGAGCCGTCGCCCTGATGGGCGAGGATCAAGGGACTCAACTGGGCCAAAAGCCCGTATGTCCGGACGAATTGGTCCTCGGCGGCCGGATGATCGTCGATCGCGAAGGGCGAGATGCCGATCGCATTCCAGCGGCCGATGGCGAACAGCGCGTTCGCCGCGCCGGCGTCTCCGCCCATCGTCTCAGGGATGAAAAGCGGGTTTTGCGACTGGGTATAGGCCCGGCACCAACCCGCAAAACTCCCGTAGTAGATGTCGGGCGACAGAATCTGGATATGCGGCGCCGCGAGATGCCAGAGATCGAACCCAAGCGGAAGGGCGCCGCCGCCGGGATAGGTGCCGATTTTCCCATCCTGCCGGCCGATCGCCGCGTTGACGAAGAAGGGGAGCCGGTACTCCGCCTGGCCGGCCGCCGCTACCGCATCGATATAGCGGGCATACTGCCAGGTCATGAAAAGCTCGTCGGCCACCGGCCCGGGGCCGAAGACATCGGCCCAGGATCCGGAGGTCCTGGCCCCGGCCGCCTCCCAGGCGGCACGCAATTCCCGCGTGAGCCCGTCGCCATGGTGGAGCAGCCGGTCGGCGAGTTCCGGCGGCAGCGGGGCCTGGAAAGCCGCCTGGGCGGCGGCAGAGCGATCGCGCAGGGAATGTTCCAAGCCGACCTCGTTCTCGACCTGGACCATGATGACAGTTTGCTCCGCCGCATCCGTCTGGCGGATATGGCGCAGGAGCGCGCCAAAGGCCCCCGCATCCGCCGCCCTCGTATTTTCGCCAAAAGTCGAGGGAATGGGCAGCCAGTTTCCTGCGTCGTCCACCGTAAGCGGAAAACGATGGGGATTGGCCCGGACCCACTGGGGGGCGTAGCTGGACACCATGTTCTTCCAACTGCCGAACCAGAGCAGCACCAGGTGAAGCCGATTTGCCCTCGCACCGGCGATGAGGCCGTCGACGAGCGCGAAATCGAACCGTCCTTCCTGCGGCTCCAGCTGTTCCCAGGAGACCGGGGCCAGCACCGTGTTCAGATGCAGGGCCGCCAGGCGAGACCACACCGGACGCATGTAATCCAGGCTGGACGTGCTCGAATTTCGCACTTCCCCGCCGAGGACCAGAAAGGGCCTGCCTTGGACGGACAATTGCGTGGCCGTCCGGCCGCTAACGAGGTGCGGGGCCTCGGCCATGGTCACGGAGTCAGGTCCGGCAAGAATCTGCGTCGCGAGGCCCAGACCGAGGCCGGCGATCCGCGCTTGGGATAAGATCATGAATGGGGGGTCTTGCCGTGAACTCGGCGACAGGCTGTGGCGGACACGATCGTCCTCTCCCCAAGATCGATTTGCAAGATGGCCCGCTGCTCGATCCGCTTCAGAAGCGGGTCGCGAGGCTGAGAATCCAGGTGCGCGGATCGCCAAAGACTCCGCCCGAATCCCGATAGATCTCATCGGACAGGTTCTTGACCAGGATCTGGGCCTTGAACGCATGCCCAGCCGCCTTGAAGCCATAGCCGACCATCGCGTCGATCACGGTGAAGCCTTCGGTGTAAAACTGGCTATAATTGAAATTCCCGCCGGCCACCGCCATCTCCGAGCTGTGATTCCAGCCTCCGCCCAAGACGAGGCCCTTGAGCGGCCCGGAGGGAACCTCGTATCGATTCCAGACAAAATACTGCGTGGCGGGCACGGGGCCGATCGGGGTGCCGATGACCGAGGCGTTGGAATTTGGGGCGACGTAAGCGGCTTCGATGTTCTCGTTGACGCCGAAAATCAGCTGGTAGTCCTTGCTGATATTGTAGTTCACGCTGGCCTGAAGGCCTCTTACCTCCTGGGGGTTGCCGTAGGTGTAATACCCGAAGGTCGCGTTCGACGGCAGGCCGGCGGCCAGATCCGCCGCCGCGTTCGCAATGGCGGTGTTGGTTTCCAACGTGTAATAGTAGTCGACCGTTCCGGTGAGGGCGCCATCCAGCAGTTCCACCTTCGCACCGGCGTCCCATCCCTTGGCATCGATGGGCTGGACGGACTTGCCGGAGATGTCGGCCTGGGTTTGTGGAATGACCGACTCGGAGTAGGTGTAGAAGAGCGACACCGGTCCGTTCGCGACCTTGTAGAGGGCCCCGAGCTCCGGCGTCCATTTTGTGGCCACGGCGTCGGGCGTGGTGTGAGCCTCCAAGTCGCCACGATAGGGCCACCAGATATGCTGCCGGAAGTCGACATACCGGTCTCCCGCGATGAGAAACAGCGTCCGGTTGAACAGGACGGCCTGATCCACGATGTAGTCGCCGCCGAAATGCTGCAGCGTGTCCTTGAGGGAGTTGAAGGAGCCGAACCCGCTGACGGCGGTGGCCGGCGTGGTGGTGCCGATCATGCCCTGTCCGTTCAGCTCACCACTGGTGACCGGATTCCAGATGGCGACAGGAGCGCTGTTTAGATTGGTGGCGTTGACGGAGGTGAGGACGGCCGGGTTCGTCGAGAGGACGATTGGCTGGGCGGATTGGGGATAGCGCTGAATGATCCACGAGTTGTCATCGCCGACCATCAGGGTGTTGTCGACGGTGGCGACGGTCACCTTGTAGGTCAGCCGCAGGTTCGCATTGTAGGAATCCCGGACATTGATGAACCGCTGGGCGTAGACGTTGGTAAACGTGTCATTGGCGAGCGGATCGCTCAGCACCGGATTTATTCCCTCGTTGTCCTCCCAGGCGTAGTTGAGGATGGAACTGAAGACCAGGTTGTCGGTGATCTTGGCCACGTAGCGGAGGTCGACCGGCTTGTCCAAGCCGGCCTGGTAGTTGCTCATGATGGGAGTCTCCCGGCCATAGGGATCTCTGGTGCCCTGGAGGAACGGCGCAAACTCGTTGTAAACAGGCGTGCCCGGATAATTGGCCCCCATCCAGGTGGAGACACTTTGGCCGGACGCAATCGCCGCCGGGTTCTCCCAATAGCGGGAATTCGTCATCGGCGTGGCATACGCGGTCCAGCCGTCGACCCGGTGAACGCTCTCCGAGGCCGCCTCCAGGGTGGCTTGCTGGTTCGGCGTGATCTTCCACGACAGGTCGACGCTGAGGAAGTTCTGGTTCTCGGAAAAGCCGTTGCGGAAGGAATTGGTGTACAAGGTTCCCAGATCGGCCCGGACGGCGAGCTGGTCGTTGCCCGCATTGATGCCGACCTCGCCGCGGCGGAAATTATAGTCGCCGGCGTCGCCATCGAGCGTGACAAAGTTCTGGCCGAAAACCGGCTGCATGGTGTTGTAGTTGATGACGCCGCCGGGGCGGATGTTGCTGTAAAAGATCGAATTCGATCCCTGGATGACCTCCACGCTGTCGACGTCAAAGGTGGTCAGGTTCTGCCGCCGGAAAACTCCGTCGCGCAGAGTGTAGGTCCCTTGAAAGCCGCGGACAAACGGCTGGGATTCGTTGGTCGGCTGGGTAGTGACGCCAGGAACGAAGCGCAGGGCGTCGTTGATCAGGTCCGACCGGGTGTCGGCGATCAACTGCTGCGTCACGACATCAATCGTCGCGGGAGTATCGCCGATCGGGGTCCCGACGCCGGTGGCGGTCATCGAATTGGTCGCGCGATATCCGGTGGCCGCCGTCGAGGTCACGATGAAATCCTCGAGCTTGAGCACGTCCGACCCATTCGGGCCGGCCGACGTTGTCGTAGTGGTGGTGGTCGACGATACGGTGGTGGAGGAGGCGTCAACGGGGGCGGGGGCGGTTTGCGCCGGGAGCATTGTGGCCAAGGCCAACAGGGAGAACAGAGCCGCGATGGGTCGGCGGGTAGCATTCATCATATTTTTGGGTTTTTAGGGTCGGGGGCGCCGCGCCGAATCTTGCCGGCACAGTGATGGGGTAACGGGGTGAACAACGACCGCTGCGGGTTGGAGCGGCAATGCGGCGGTGTTTTCCTGAGCCTGCAAAAGATATTCAAAAACAAGCATGCCCATTCGCGCCCTTGCCAAATCAGGATGATCTAATTCATCATCTCTCTTTAGTTGGCACCTGGATCTCACCCCTTTTCCACGTAACGGCCGCTTTTTGCCATGCTGCGATACCTCGGTTTTGGAAAGCGATGGTTTGGCGATGCACCCATGCCGGAGCACAAGAGGATCAACTGGGAATTTTGCGCGGTCGTTCGGGGAAAGCTCGCTCCATCGTTCGAGAAGCAGCCCACGCCGCTGCCGGTCAGCGACACCCTTTGGCTGTTTCCTCCCGGCTATGTCCACGGCTGGGTGGGGGTTCCAGGGCAAACGTGCGAGGTGCTGGTGCTGCATTTCAGCGCGGTGCCTTCGGCCGTCGAGGAAGCGGTCGAGAATCCCGGCTACATCGCCGTGCGGTTGTCCCCCGCCGAACGAAAGCGGCTGCTAGGCCTCGGCTCGGAGCTGAAGCCCCACTACTGGCGGCCGGTATTGACCAGCGACATACGCGCGGAACGCACGCTGATGGATCTGAGCCTCCTCATTCTGCGAAACCTGCCGCGCGGGACGCCTCGGCCCCGCAGCCCCCATCTGGCCCGGGTTTTGCAGGCGGAGAACTGGGTGCGGCAGCACCTGGAGGAGAAGCCCTCGGTCGTTCGGGTGGCGGTGGTGGTCGGGATTTCACCGAGTCAGCTCAACCGTCTCTTCTTGCGGGTGCGCAAGGAAAGCCCGAAACGGGTGATCGAAAAGCTAAAAATCGAAAAGGCGGTGCATCTGATGTCCCATTCGAACGCCAAGCTGCACAACGTCGCCGTCGAATGCGGCTACTCCAACGCCAGCAATTTCTGCCGGGCCTTCCGACTGGCTCAGGGCGCCTCCCCGACTATCTGGCGCAAGGAGATCTACATCCAATACCGCCGGCCGCGCCTTTCGGAAAAGGCTGACTATAAGAGTCACGGCCGATCCCTTCTGGTCGATGCCTGATCGCGGCCCGATCGCGTGATGTTTGGCTTTACTCCCCTGGACCTGATTGCGATTGCCGCGTATGTCGCCGCCGTGATCGGCATTGGCCTCTGGGCCCGGTTGAGAACCAAGACGCAGGAGCAGTATTTCCTGGGCGGCCGGAGCTTCGGCAAGGTGATTCAGGCGTTCGCTTCCTTTGGGCAGGTCGTGACCCCGGATGGCCCCGTGGGAGTCGCCACCACCACCTTTCACAATGGCATCGCCGGGGTCTGGAGCTCCCTCCTGTTTGTCTTCTGCACGCCGCTCCTGTGGATCGCATCTCCCTGGCTGCGGCGATTGCGGATCATGACCATGGGGGACTTTTACGTCGAACGCTACGGATCGAAGCGGATGGCGGCGACCTATGCCATTTTCGCCGCCATCGGGATGATGGCGGTCCTCTCCGCTGGCTATGTGGCCACGGCGATGACCACGATGGCCATGACGCCGAAGCCGGCGGTTTCCTGGACCCCGGAGGAACGACAGGAAGACACGCGGGCCATTGAGCTCGCCCAGCTGGAACGGACGGACGCGGCCCAATACTCGCCGATCGAGCGCGCGCGGCTGGCCGAGCTCCGGCGGCAAGCGCCGCGCTCGATGTTTTCCTGGCTCTCGCCCAGCGCCGTGATCTGGACGACCTGTCTCATCACTGTGCTCGGCGCCGTCATGGGTGGCCTGGCCGCCGCCTTTTACACGGCGATCCTGCAGGGCTGCTGCGTCCTCGCCTTGTCCGTCATGCTCATCCCGTTCGGCCTGGCGAAGATCAACCAGCTGTACGGCGGACATGGAGCGGGCGCGGCCCTGGCCACCCTGCACGCCCGCCTGCCCGACGATTATTTCCGGATCTTCGGTTCGCCGGCGTTGCCGGATTTCACCTGGTACTACGTGCTGGCGGTGGCCGCGGTGGCGGGACTCACGGCGGTGACCCAGCCCAATCAGCTGGTCACCAATGCGGCTGCGCGGGACGAGTCGGCCGCCCGCTTTGGCATGGTTTCCGGATCGGTGGCGAAGCGGATCTGCACAATCCTCTGGGCCCTGGGCGGCTTGATCGCCACGCTGCTCTACGCGGGATCGATCCGAAATTCGGATTTGGTCTGGGGCCATGCGGCCCGCGACCTGCTCGGACCGGTCAACTGCGGCTTGGTCGGGCTGATGCTGGTGGGAATGCTGTCGGCCCTGATGGCCGTTTCGAATTCCCTGATGTTGACCATGTCGGGACTGATCACGGCGAACCTGTATCGTCCCCTCCGCCCCGGAAAGTCCGAAAGGCACTATGTCGCGGTTGGCCGGGTGGCGGGGGTCTTCTTTCTCGTCGGGAGCGCCCTGATCGCCACCCAGTTCGATACGCTATTCGACCTCCTGAAGTTCACCTGGGAGTTCTTCACGGTTTTCTCGGCCGCCTTTTGGCTCGGCCTGAAATGGCGGCGGGCGAACCGGCCCGGGGCTTGGACGTCGATCCTGGTGACCGCCGCGGTGCTCTACGTCATTCCCTTGGGACTGCCGGTTCTTTTCCCGGGGCTGCGCTCCAGCCCGACGCTGGCTCTGGAAACCTATCCGCGCTCCGTCACGCGCACCTACCGGGCGGGATCCGGCGGCAAGCCGGGACAGGCGGTCCTGCTTCCGCCCCGCTCGATCTTCTGGTCCCAGGGCCTGTCGAGCAACATGGCCGGCCAGCAGATCGGCCGCGGCTACCCGTACCTTGACCTGTTGCTGCTCCAGGCCGTCGGATTTGACCTGCGCCGCAATGTCAGCGCCGGCAACGAGACGATCAGGATCGTGATCCGCCTGTTGCTGCCTTTCGGCATCCTGTTCGCGGTGGCCAGCCTCACGGCGCGGGACGATGACGGACTGATCGACCGGTTTTTCGTCAAGATGCGCACGCGGGTGAGCGCGGGCGGCGGCGCGGCCGACTCCGCGAAGCTAGCCCTCGCCCTGCAGGACCCGAACCATTTCCGGGAAACCAAGTTGTTTCCCGATTCCGACTGGGAGATCTATCGGTGGAACCGGGAGGACGGGGCGGGCTTCGCCTTTGCGATCGGCCTGGTCTTTGCGATCTTGGGACTACTGAAAGTCGCGGTCTCTTATTCCGGCCGGTAAGGGCTGACGGTCAAAAGCCGACCATGCGGGCGGACCCACGGCCCGGGACATCCGGCCGATAAAAACTGGCCAATCGGCCCGGACCGTTCAGCTTAGCGGATCTCTGCAACTTTCCCGGTACCCGCGTGTTCTCAAGTAATTCGACGAAGTTTCCCAATTCAAGCCGATGAGCGAACCCACCATCCTGAAAGTAGAGCGCCTGACCAAGACCTATCTCACGGCGGCGGGTCCGCTCACGGTACTCCATGAGGTGAGCTTTGACCTGGCGGCCGGGGCGAGCCTGGCCGTCGTCGGCCCGAGCGGCAGCGGGAAGACGACGCTGCTGGGACTGTGTGCCGGGCTCGACCGCGCCACCAGCGGAACCGTCACCCTGGCCGGAGAACTCCTGAATGGACTGGACGAGGATGGCCGGGCCCGCGTGCGCAACCAGCACGTCGGCTTTGTCTTTCAGAATTTCCAGCTCATTCCGACGCTGACCGCCCTGGAGAACGTGCTCGTGCCGATCGAGCTACGGTCCGGTGGCGGGGCCTCCTCGGACGAATACGAGAAGGAGAGCCGCGAGCTCCTGCGGCGGGTCGGGCTGGGGGAGCGGTGCGATCACTACCCGGTGCAGCTTTCGGGCGGCGAACAGCAGCGGGTGGCCCTGGCGCGGGCGTTCATCAACCGCCCGAAGATCCTCTTTTGCGACGAGCCCACCGGTAATCTCGACGGCGACACCGCCCAGGTGATGGTGGAGCTCATCTTCGGCCTCAATCAGGAGCGCGGCACCACGCTCGTCCTCGTGACCCACGATCTCGAGCTCGCGCAGCGCTGCGGCCGCATCATCCGCTTCCGCAACGGGGCGATCATCAGCGACGGCGCCGGCGCCCGGGTGGCGTGAGCTTCGTCCTCAAAATGGCCTGGCGCGATTCGCGCGCCTCGCGTCGGCGGCTTCTGCTGCTCTCCCTTTCCGTGGTCTTCGGCATCGGCGCCCTAATCGCCATCGGTTCGGTCAGCGCCAACCTCCGGAGGGCGATCGACGGCCAGGCCAATAGCCTGTTGGGGGCTGATCTGGTCATCACCGGAACCATCCCCACCTCGCCGGAATGGCAGCAGAGCCTCGCGGTTCTGGGCGGGGAGGTGGCCCGCGAGCGGATTTTTCCCGCGCAGGTGGCGGCCGGCGGCGTCGCGCGCCGGGTACAAATGCGGGCGCTCGAGGGCAATTTCCCCTTCTACGGGGAATTCATCGCGGCGCCGGCTGATGCGCCGGCGCGGCTTCGCCAGGGCGGGAACGTCATCATCCTGTCCGATGCTCTGCTGGAACAGCTGCACGTGCGCCTGGGCGACACGGTCAAGGTGGGGAACGGCCAGGAAGACTTTACCGTCATCGGTCAGATGAAGGCCTTTCCGGGGGAACTTGCCGGGTTCACGGTCCACCCGCCGCTCGCGTTCATTCCATTTTCCGCCCTTTCCACCAAGGTGGGAAGCGCGGCCAATCGGGTGAATGTCAGGCTGCCGGCGGGGAGCGATTCCGAAGCCATCGTGAAGGGGCTGAAGGCCGAGTTTTCCGACGACCGGCTCGTCTTCGCCACGGCGGAGGAGCGCCGCAAGAACATGGCGAACGCCCTCACTGGCTTTGACGCGTTTTTCCGGCTGGTCGGTTTCGTCGCCCTTTTTCTTGGCGCGATCGGCGTCGCCAGTGTCGTCCACGTCTATGTGCGCCAGAAGATCACGACCGTGGCCATACTCCGCTGCCTGGGGGCCAGCGCACGCCAGACATTCGCGATCTATCTGCTGCAGGGCCTCGCTCTCGGACTTTTCGGATCCGTCGTGGGGGCGGGCATCGGCCTAGCCGCCCAGTGGCTGCTACCGCGGATGCTGCAGGACCTCATTCCGTTCCAGATCGACTTCTTCATTTCCTGGCCGGCCGTGGCGAGCGGGATGATTTCGGGTCTGGTCATCTGCCTCCTCTTCACGCTCCTGCCCCTCCTGGCCGTCCGGCGGGTGCCGCCGCTGGCGGCCTTTCGCTCCGCGCTAGCCGAGCGCGCGGGCGCGGCCTTCGACCCTTGGCGCGTGGTGATCGCTATTCTCATTCCCGCCGCCGTCGCGGGCTTTGCCATTTGGCAGACCAAGAACGTCAAGTTCGGCATCGGCTACGCGATCACGCTCGGAGTCGGCTTTGGCATCCTGACCGCCACGGCCCAGCTGGTGTCCTGGGCGGCCCAGCGGTGGTTCCCGCGGCGCCTGCCCTACGTGGTCCGCCAGGGGGTGGCGAATCTCTACCGGCCGAACAACCGGACGGTGCTGCTGCTCCTTTCGATCGGACTCGGGGCGTTTCTCATGATCGCGCTCTATCTTGCGCGCACCGAGCTCCTGCGGCAAATCCAGGGGCCAGAGGGCGGGGCCACCCCCAATCTTATCTTTGCCCGGATCGACGAGGATCAGATGGAGCCGCTGGCCAAGATCGCGGCGGCCCAGGGCGCGCCGATCGTGCAGCAAACCGCCTTCGTGCGCATGAACCTGGTTTCGGTCAACGGCAACCCGCCGGGCCGGTGGTGGCGGCTGCCGAACGGAAAGCCGCGGGATCTGACCGCATCCTATCGCGATCATCTGCTTCAGGGCGAAACGGTCCGGGAGGGCAAGTTCGTGCCCAGGGCTGAGCCCGGTGCGGCGGTCGTGCCGATCGCGCTCTCGGCCTCCCTGCCGCGCCCTCGCGTCATCGATCCCAACAAACCCATGGGCCGCGAGGATTCCGCCAGCATCCTGCACGTGGGCGACATTCTGGATTGGGACGTCCAGGGGATCCCGATGCGCACGCGCATCACCGCCGTGCTGGGCGCGACCGGCCGGTTCCAGCTGGGCACCGAGCGTTTCGACGTCCTCTTTCCCGATGGCGCGATCAACGGCGCGCCCAAGTTCTACCTGGCGGGGGCGCACGCCGCCACCGCCGCGATTGCGCTGAACGTGCAGCAGGCGGTGTTTGCCGCCTTCCCCCGCATCCAGGTGGTCGATGTCAGCGTGATCGTCGAGGCGATCACGCGCATCTTCGGGAAGATCGGCTTCGTGATCGGCTTCATGGCGTCGTTCATCGTCGCGACCGGCGTCATCATGCTCGTGAGCGCGGTCCTTACCGGACGCTTCCAGCGGATTCGCGAGACCGTTCTCCTGCGCACGCTGGGCGCATCCCATCGCCAGCTGATCCAGATCCAAATGGTGGAGTACGCGATCCTCGGCATCTTGGCCTCGCTCGTGGGAGCGATCCTGGCCGTGGGGGGCAATGCGCTGCTGGCCCACTTTGTCTTCAAGATTCCGCCCTCCGCTCCTCCGCTCCTCCTCCTGGGTGCGACGGCTTCGGTGACGGCGGTGACGCTCGTCACCGGATGGTTTGCCAACCGCGGCGTCACCGACCATCCCCCCTTGGTGGTCTTGCGCCAGGAGACCTAACCGCCCCGCCCATCATCCGATGAAATCCTTCAAAAATACCCTCATCTTCGTCCTCACGGTGGTCGCCATCGGCGGGCTGGCTTTCGCCTGGAAGGAATACCAGGAGCTCGCCGTGCTGCGCGCGACGGCGGTGGATCCCGCGGAGCGCGCCGGTCTGCAGAAGCGCGTGTGGGACTCGGAAAAGCGCGTCCAGGAGCTCCAGCGCCAGATCGCCTCCGGCCGCGGCGGCTCGGCCGTGGCGGGTGGGGCCGGCGCCGCGGGCGCGGACGCGGGGCCGGCCCGCGGCGGCGGCACCGGGCTCGTCTCCAATGTACTCGACCGGATGAACGACCCGGAGGTGCAGCGCCTGATGGCCGAGCAGATCCGCGCGCAAATCGAGCGCCGCTACGCCAAGCTCTTCGCCCAGCTGAACCTGCCGCCGGACAAGCTGGAGCAGTTCAAGAACCTGCTCGTCGACCGGCAACAGTCGGCGATGGACGTGCTGGCGAGCGCGAACGATCAGGGCATCACCGATCCGCGCGATTTCCAGAAGCTCGTCGAGAGCTCCCAGGCCGACATCGACAACCAGATCAAGGCGACGATCGGCGACGCCGATTTCACGCAATACCAGGGCTTCCAGCAGTCGCAGGCGGCCCGCGGGGTGGTGACCCAGTTGCAGGACAACCTGCGGACGTCCGAGGCGCCGCTGTCCTCCGCGCAGGCCGACCAGCTGGCCCAGGTCATGGCCCAGAACCAGGGTGGGGCCGCCCCGGGAGCGCTCCGGGGCAACAACCCGCCAGCGCAGATCACGGACGCCACGATCGCCCAGGCGCAGGGATTCCTTTCCACGCCGCAGATCCAGGCGTTGCAGCAACTCCAGCAACAGCAGCAATCCCAGCGGCGCCTGCAGCAGATGATGTTCCAGGGTCCGGGGAGCGGTCCCGGGGCGGCGGCTGTTCCCCCGGGCCCCCCGGGTGGCTGAGCGGCGCCCGCGGGCCGCCGCTCAGGGCAGGAGTTTCACCAGCACCTTGGCGTTGCGGCCGCTATCTTCGTAGGTCTTGAGCCGGGTTTCGGGCAGCACGTCCTTCTCGGCCTCGAGAAAGCCGCAGACATTGCTGAAGAACCCGAAATTCTGGGTCGAGAGCGCGAGCGCGGTGTTGGCCCCGCGCTCCTTGGCCTGCAGGCAGGCGTATTCCACCATCTTTTTCCCGATGCCGCGGTTGTGGTAAAAGGGCACGACGTAGAGCGAGCCGATCTCGGCCAGCTTCGGCGCATCGGGATAGAACTGGAGGGTGACGCAGGCGATGATGTTCTCGTCGACCTCGAAGACGAAGAACTGGTCGATGCTCTTCTCGATCGCCTGCTGGGTCCGGTGGACGAGCTCCTCCCGCCGGACGGCGTTGCGCGTGAGGTTGTAGATGTGGCGCACGTCCCGCTTCGTGGCCTGGCGAATCTGCTGATAGTCGTTCCCGTAGACGAGGGAGCCGACGCCTTCGTTGGAAAAAATCTCGTTGAGCAGGCTGTCGAAGATCCGTCCGTCGACGATATGCACGCGCTGGGTGCCCGTCTCGATCGCCTTGATCGCATGGGCGGCCTTGCTCCGGCTCCACTCGGCGATCTGGTCGGGATGGTCCTGGAGCTGCGTGCGCAGCGCCTCGACCGCGATTTCGCGGCGAACCTCGCCGCCGATCTCCAGGCCGGCCTGGGGCGTCAGGTAGATGATCTTGGTCGCGTGGAGGGCCTCCGCCAGCTCGGCGGCCAGGAGGTCGGAATTGACCCGCAGCGACTTGCCGTCCGGGCCGAAGGCGAGGGGGGAAAAAACGGGGACGACCTGCCGCTCGATCAGCTCGACGATGAAGTCCCGGTCAATGCGCTCGACCTTGCCGCTCAGCTGCTGGTCGATGCCCTTGATGATGCCGACCGGGAGCGCCCGGATGGCATTGGTGAGCACCGCCTTCAGGCCGTTTTGCGTGAGGCCCTCGATGACGTAGTGGGAGACCCGCGAGGAGGCGCGGATCGCGAGGTCGAGGGTGGCGGCGTCGGTGACCCCGGTGCCGTCGGCGTTCGAGATCGTGACGCCGCGCAGATCCGCCAGCTCCTGCAGCTGGTGGCCGATGCCGTGGACGAGCACCACCTTGATGCCCAGGCTCCGCAGCACGGCGAGGTCGACCAGCAGGTTGCCGAAATTTTCGTCGGCCACGATCGAGCCGTCGATCGCAATCACGAAGATCTGCCCCTGGAAGCGCGGCACGTATTGCAGGATGCCGCGCAGATCCGTGGGTTTGATCGTCGTCGCCTGCGCGGACGAAACCGGAGCTGGTGAACTGGTGGTCAAAGGACCGGTAAACAAGGACCAATGACCCGGCGCGTCAATGCACTTGCAAGGTCCAAGCCTGGCCCGCGCGCGCGCCGGCGAGCGTCACATGGTAGCGGCCGGGCGCGACCGCGCTGGAGGAAAAGCTGAGCACGATGACCTCCGCGCGCGAACGCGTCATCAGTCCTCCGTCGAGGCGTTCGCAATCGGTCACGACATAGATCTCTCCGCCCTTGAGATAGAGCGCGGCCGTCGCCAGATCCTGGTGGCTGTCGTCGCGGGTGCAGGAAAAGGCGATGCGGTAGTTCCCGCCGTCGGCCGAGCCGGCCGCCTCCACGGCGCCGATCGCCGTCGGCAGGAGGGGCGGGGCGGCCAGGGTCGAGACGAGGTCGGCCGGCAGGCCGCCGGGAGCCGCGGTCACGGGGGCCTCGGCGCTGAGGGGCTTGGGATCGGCCGGTCGCTCGACCCGGAGCGTGATGCGCTGGTAGCCGGCCTGGGCGAGCACCGCGCGCTGCTGCGCGTCCTGATAGGGGAGGTAGCCGGGCCCCGGCTTCCGGTAGCGCAGGGTGACCAGGGTGTAGAGGCTGATGAAGAGGACGATCGCCAGGGCGATCCACTTCATCGGCCAGGGCTTGCGGGCGGGCGGCATGGGAGAAAAAAGAGAGCGCAGAATCGCCGGTCCCGCAATAGGATTGCCCCGCGGAAGGCGGCGCGCTTGGCTCGCAGGTTCATGCAATTCTGGTCGCAGTATTTCATCCCCACGCTGAAGGAAAGCCCCGCCGATGCGGAGATCGCCTCGCACCGGCTGCTGGTCCGCGCCGGCCTCGTGCGCAAGCTGGGGGGCGGCCTCTACACCTACCTGCCGCTGGGATTCCGGACGATGCGGAAGCTGACGCAGATTTGCAGCGAGGAGATGGAAAAGGCGGGCGCGATCGAGCTGCAGATGCCGCACCTGCACCCGGCCGACTCCTGGGAGAAGGGTCCGCGCTGGGCCGCCGCGCGGGAGATCATGTTCCGGGCGGACGGCGCCGGGGCCGGCCAGCGGGGCGCCCGCGAGCCGGAGTTCGTCCTGGGGCCGACCCATGAGGAGATTATCACCCCGCTGGTCAAGAACGAGCTCTCGAGCTACCGCGACCTGCCGAAGATCTTCTTCCAGATCGCGACGAAATTCCGCAACGAGATCCGGCCCCGCTATGGGCTGATGCGCGCGCGGGAGTTCGTGATGATGGACGCCTACTCCTTCGACGCGGACGATGCGGGTGCGGTCCGCAGCTACCAGGCGATGAAGACGGCCTACGAGAGCTTCTTCCGCCGGATCGGCACGCACGCGATTTCGGTCAAGGCGGACACGGGCGTCATGGGCGGCGATTTCTCGCATGAATTCATGGTGCCGGCCGAGGTGGGGGACGACGACGTCATCTATGGGGAGAAGAGCGGCTACGCCGCCAACCGCGAAAAGGCGACGAGCGCGCTGGTCCCGGCCGACCTCGCGGACGCGGCCCCCGCCGGCGCCCTCGAGAAATTCGCGACGCCCGGCCTCGTGACGATCGCCGCCCTCGAGGCCCCGCCCCACGGCGTGCCGGCGGACCGGCAGTTCAAGACGCTGGTGTACCTCGGCGATGGGAAGCTCTTTCTCGTCATCCTGCGCGGCAACGACGAACTCGAGGAGGCGAAGCTGGGCGCGCTCGGCTTCAGTCTCCGCCGTCCGGCGACTCCCGAGGAGATCGAGCCGGTCCTGGGCGCGAAGCCGGGCAGCCTCGGCGCGGTCCGCGGCACGATCCGGAATCCCTCCGCCCTGGCCGGCATCTTCGCGGACCAGGCCATCCGGCTGATCGGCAACGGCGTGACCGGAGCGAACGAGGACGGCTTCCACCTGCGGAACGTCAACGTGACGCGCGACCTGGCCATCACCCGATTCGGAGACTTTCGGCGCGTGCGCACCGGCGAGCCCTGCCCGGAGTCCGGCGAGCCCCTGCGCTCGCAGCGCGGCATCGAGGTCGGCCACATCTTCAAGCTCGGCACCAAATACAGCGAAAAATATGGCGCGACCTACACCGACGGCCAGAAGCAGAGCCACCTGATTGTGATGGGCTCCTACGGCATCGGGATCGGCCGCACGCTGCAGGCCTGCGTCGAGCAGACCCATGACGCCGATGGCATCGTCTGGCCTTGGAGCATCGCGCCCTTTCAAGTGCTGATCTGCCTGCTCGACCCGGATTTGCCGGAGGCGAAGGAGCTGGCCTGCCGACTGGGCGCGGCGGCGGAAAAAGCCGGCGCCGACGTCCTGATCGACGACCGGGCGGAGCGGCCGGGCGTGAAGTTCAAGGACGCCGACTTGATCGGGATACCCCTGCGGATCACAATCGGGGGCCGGGGGCTCAAGGAAGGCGTGATCGAGATGAAGTGGCGCGCGGTGAAGGAGATAGCAAAGATTCCGGTGGTGGAAGCACTGGACCGGGTGGCGGCCGCCGTGGCGGAGGGGCGGGCGAAGGGATAACCCGGCGGCAAAGATGCTTTGAAATCCCGCCAATTTTCACCATAGTGTGTTAAAACCTATTGTGGCGGATACCAAGACGCACACCCTTCCCAGCCAGCATACGGCGCCCCGGCTTCAGCTCGAAAGCACCTGGCGCGTGGTGGTCCTCAACGATCCGGTGAATCTGATGTCCTACGTCGTCCTGATCTTCAAGAAAGTGTTCGGCTTCGACGAGACGACGGCGCGCCGGCACATGCTCGAGGTGCATGAGCAGGGCCGGTCGGTGGTCTGGTCCGGCCTCCGCGAGAAGGCCGAGGCCTACACGTTTACCTTGCAGCAGTGGCACCTGACGGCCGTGCTTGAATCCGATGGAGCCATTTGAAATTGCCCTGAGCCTGCCGGTCGTGGCCCCTCTCCTCGACGTGGTCAAGGAGCTGGCCGACGGACTGAAGCAGACGCTGGCGGCGCCCCCGGTGCTGCCGGAATCCGATTCGGTCTTCCGGGACCTGTGGACGCAGGAGCTGCTGGCCGCGCAAAACGAGGATCTGGCCGCGCTGCTGGCCCTGTTCAACGAGGAGTTCTTCACCGAGGGCGTAGTGGCCCTGGGCCCCTCCAACGCGGAGGCGATTGCGCGCGCCTGCTCCGCCATCCGCCTGCGGTTGCGCGAGCGCTATCTGGTGCCGCTGGGCGACGAGGCGCTGGAGATCGGCGAAGTGGAACTGGACAGCCTCGACGCGCCGACCCGCAAGGCCTTCATGTGTTATCTCTTCCTGGCGACCATCCAGGAGTACATCATCCAGCACCTGGACGAGAGCATCATCGGGTCGTGACCGGGGCCGGAGCGGGGGAGGTGGCTTCCAGGGATGGGTCGACGACGAGGGGCGTGGGAACCGGGCAACTTTGAGGAGGAGTAAGTTTACTCCTTGAAGACGCCGCCGGTAAGGCGGGTAAACACCCCATGGGCCGAATTCACGGGCTCATTCTGTATTTGACGCAAGGGGACAGGGCCCTAGGGTTTCGATCCGACACCCTGCAGTGTTCGAGGTGCTTTCAATAACTGCTCGTTGCCTTTGAAATATTACGGGAGCCAGACGTCGCGGAAGCTGCTAGGCCGTACATCGGAAAGCAAACGCCGCGGCCGAGGCGCCCACTTTAGCATAAAAAGGTCCTGAGCCTTTGGGCGTACGGCACAGGCGGGGTGTCTTTTTTCTTTCACCGATTCCTTATGGGTCCCAGCGAAATCAACGCGCTCCACATCGTCCACGTCTCGGCGGTGCTGGTGCTTCTCGGCTACACCTTTTATGCCTTCGCGGCCCCGCCGGAGACGCGCAAGCGCGTCCTGGCTGTGACCGGCGTGGCCTTTCTCGTGCTTCTCCTGACCGGTCTAAGGATGTGGCAGGGCCTTTACAGCTTTGCCCTGCTCGGCTGGATCGTCGTCAAGATCGTCTGCGCCCTGGGGATCGCCGGCCTGGTCGGGATGGGCTATCGCCGGCGCGCCCAGGCGGGAATGCTGATGGCTGTGGTGCTTGGCCTCGCGATCATCGCGGTCGCGATGGTATACACGAAGCCCTTCTGATTCAGTTGGCCGCGACCGCCTCCTGGCGGATGTCGGCCGACGAGGCGCCCGCCAGGAAATGCCAGGCGCCGCGCGGCATGGTGAAATTGTCCGCGGCCGGGCTCCAGCGCCGGAGGCTCTCGGCGGAGACGCGGATCACGACGGTGCCGGTCTCGCCCGCCGCGAGGTGGATCCGGCGGAAGCCGCAGAGGGACTCGCGGTCGCGGGGATGGCTGCCGGCCGGCGCCCGCGCGTAGAGCTGCACGACCTCGTCCCCCTCGCGCCCGCCCGCGTTGGTCACCGGGATGCTCGCTTCAAATCCCCCGCCGTCCGGAACCGCCTGGACCCGCAGCGGCCCGTAGACGAAGCGCGTGTAGCTCAGGCCGTAGCCGAAGGGATAAAGCGGCCGGCCCCCAAAATAGCGATAGGTGCGGTTGGCCATGCCATAGTCCGTGAAATCCGGCAGGTCGGCGGTGGCCCGGTAGAAGGTGACCGGGAGCCGGCCGGCGGGACTGGACCTGCCCAGGAGGACATCGGCGACGGCCGCACCGCCCGCTTCACCCGGATACCAGGCTTCGAGGATCGCATTGACGTGGGCGTCGGCCCACGGAACGGCCACCGCGCTGCCGGACATGAGCACAAAGACGATGGGCTTTCCGAGCTGGGCCAAGGCCTCGAGGAGGCGTTCCTGCACTTCGGGCAGTTCGATCCGGGTCCGGTCGCCGCCGTGAAATCCGTCGCGGTCGATCCGCATCTCCTCGCCCTCCAGTTGGGCGGTGAGTCCGCCGACGAAGACGACGGAGTCCGCGTCCCGCGCCTTGGCCAGGGCCTCGTCGAATCCGGCGTCCGGCGCCGAAGTCGATTCGTTCCCGGTCACCAGCTGCGTCGGGGGATTCGGGACGGAGCCGGTGGAGAGCGCCGCCCAATCGCATCCGCGCGCGTAGTCCACCGTCACGCCCGGTCCCAGCGCCGCGCGGAGACCTGCCAGGACGGTGACGGGCGCCGCGGGGGTGCCGGCGTAATTGCCGACGAGGGCCGCGACTGAATCGGCGTTCGGCCCGATGACCGCGACGCGGTGGAGGGCGGCCGCTCGCAACGGCAGCGTTCCATCGTTTTTCAGCAGCACGGCGGCCTTACGCGCCGCCTCGAGCGCCAGGGCCGCATGGGCGGGTGAATGGTTTTCGGATAGGGGAATCCGCGAGTAGGGGACCTGGGCGGGCGGATCAAAAAAGCCCAGGCGAAACATCGTGCGCAGCAACTGCCCCAGCCGCTGATCCACCTCGGACTCCTGCAGCAAGCCGCGCCGGACGGCATCGGCGATGGCGGATTTTTCCTCCCCGCAGCGCAGGCAGAGCCCCGCCCGCACGGCGAGCGCCTCCGCCCCGGCGGCGTCCGGCGCGACCTTGTAGCTCGTGTAGAGATCGCGGATCGCCCCGCAGTCCGAGACCACGTGGCCGTCGAAGCCCCACTGGCGGTAGAGCAGGTCGTAGAGCCGGCTGTTGATGGCGCAGGGCTGCCCATAAAGGGAGTTGTAGGCGGTCATGACCGCCTCCACGCGGCCCTCGCGGACCAGCGCCTCGAAGGCCGGCAGGTAGGTCTCGTGGAAGTCGGCTGGGTCCGGCTCGGCATCAAAGCCGTGCCGGAGCTGTTCCGGCCCGCTGTGCACGGCGAAGTGCTTGGCGCAGGCCGCCGCCTTGAGGTAGCGCGGATCGTCGCCCTGGAGTCCGCGGACGAAGGCCACTCCGATCCGCGAGGTCAGGTAGGGGTCCTCGCCATAGGTCTCCTGGCCGCGGCCCCACCGCGGATCGCGGAATATATTGATGTTGGGCGTCCAGAAGGTGAGGCCGTAGTAGCGCTTGCGGTTGCCGTGCGCGACCGCGTCATTGTATTTGGCCCGCGCCTCGGTGCTGATGGTGTCGGCCACGGCGCGGACCAGGCCGTCGTCCCAGGTCGCGGCCAGACCGATAGCCTGGGGGTAGACCGTGGCGACGCCGGCGCGGGCCACACCGTGGAGGGCCTCGTTCCACCAGTCATACTGCGGGACGCCCAGCCGCGGCACCCCGGCGGATCCATTCTTCATCAGCCCGGCCTTCTCGTCGAGGGTGAGCCGCGACACCAGGTCGCGCACCCGCGCCTCGATCGGCAGTCCGGGATCGCGATAGGGCGGCAGGTCGGCCGCGGATGCGGCGCAGGCCAGCGCGCCGCAGGCGACCAGGGGGTAGAGGAGGCGCATGCCTGATCATTTGCATTGGCGGCCCGCGGACGAAAGGAGAAACTTCGTCTCACCATGGAGCAACCACCCGGTTCCCTCTGCGGCCTCTGGGTCGACGACGACGGGCTGGTCCATACCACCGTGGCCACGGCGGACGGGGGCAGGGAGGAGCGAAGGGAGACGCTCCGCCCGTTCGCCTGGCTCGGCGATTTTCCGGTGGCGGAGCACGTCGAGGGCATCGCCGTCGAGGAACTGCGCGGGGACGGGGTTTTTCGGCAGCTGATCCATGCCGAGACCCTGGCCGCGTACGAGGGCTTCCTGGCCTTCGCCCGCGAGTCGGGCCCGGTGGACGCCATCCGTCCGCTGGAGAGCCAGTTCCTGCTCCAGCGCCGCGCCCGTCTTTACCGCGACCTCGGCTTTGTCCGCCTGCGCCGCTGCCAGCTCGACATCGAGACCGACTCTCCCGACGGGGGCTTCAGCGACGCCAGGCGGGCCGGCGACCGCGTGCTCGCGGTCGGCCTGCGCTGCGGCGGACGCAACCGCCTGCTCCTGCTGGAGGGGGAGGGCGCGGCCGCGGAAAAGCAGCTCTTGGAGGACTTCAGCCGCGTGCTGCGCGAACTGGATCCCGACGTCATCGAGGGCCACAACCTCTTCAAGTTCGACCTCGATTACCTCCGCCAGCGCTGCCGCCTGCACAAGGTGCCGTGCGCCTGGGGGCGGTATGGCCAGGCGGCGATCTTCCGCAACAGCCGCCTCAAGGTGGCCGAGCGCTGGATCGATTTCCCACGCTGCGACCTTCCGGGCCGCGCGGTGGTGGACACCTATCTTCTCGTGCAGCTCCACGACATCACCGCGCGGGAACTGACCTCGTATGGGCTGAAGGAGGTGGCGGTGAGTTTCGGCATCTCTTCGGCGGCGTCGGCCCGCACCTATATAGAGGGCAGCCGGATCGCCGAGACGTTTCGCGGCGACCGGGCCCGCTTTTGCGCGTACCTGGAGGACGACTTGCGCGAGACCCAGGGCCTGGCGGACCTCCTGCTGCCGACCTATTTTGAGCAGGCGCGCGAATTCCCGATCCTCCTGCAGGAGGCCGCGCTCCGGGGCACGACGGCCAAGATCGACCTCCTTTTTCTCGAGGAATACTACCACGCGCGCCACGCCTGCCCGGCGCCTCCGGCGGTGCAGCCCTTCGAGGGCGGCTACACCCGCAGCTTTCGCGAGGGGGTCTTTCGCCACGTCCTGCACTTCGACGTCGCCTCGCTCTATCCGAGCCTGCTCCTCCAGATCGGCCGGAATCCCTCCAGCGATCACCTGGGCGTCTTCATCCCGCTGCTGCAGTCGCTCCGCGACTACCGCCTGCGCTACAAGCTGCTCGCGCGCAGCGCGCCCACGGAGGCCGAGCGGGCCGAGGCGCAGGCGCGGCAGTCCGCCTTCAAGATCCTGATCAATTCCTTCTACGGCTATCTCGGCTTTTCGGGCGCGCGCTTCGGCGATGGCGAGCTGGCCGCCGAGGTCACCCGGCGCGGCCGGGAGCTCCTGCAGGCGCTGATCGACGAGTTTTCCCGGCACGGCTGCGAGATCCTGGAGGCGGACACCGACGGCATCTACTTGGCCTCGCCGAGCTATTATGAGCGCCCGGGCGCGCTACTGGAGCTCGTCGCCGCGATCCTGCCCCGGGGGATCGAGCTCGAGTTCGACGGGCGCTACGCGGCCATGTTCTGCTACAAGGCCAAGAACTATGCCCTCTACGACGGCGAGAAAATCACGCTGCGGGGCAGCGCCTTCCGCTCCCGCGGGATCGAGCCCTACCTGCAGCGGCTGACGGACCAGCTCATCGCCTTCCTCCTCGGGGCCGCGCCCGATTCCCCGCTGGCCCTCCTGGGGGACTGGCGCCGCCGCATCGCGGACCGCACCGCGCCGGTGGCCGAGCTGGCCAAGAGCGAGACGCTCGGCCAAAATCCCGAAGCCTACGAGCGCCTCATGGCTGAGGGCGGGAAGCCGCGGCGCGCGGCCGCGGAGGCGGCGCTGCAGCTCACGCCGCGGCCCCGCATGGGCGAGCGCGTCAGCTATTACGTCGCGCCCAGGCAAAAGGGCCAGACCTCGGATTGGCAGCGGGCGCGTCCGGTCGCGCTTTATGACGCCGCAGCGGCGCCCTACGATCCGGCCTATTACACAGGAAAGCTCGACGACTGGCTGGAGCGCTACGGAACCTTCCTCGGGATCAAGCCCGCGGGGGGAGTCCAGGCGGAATTGCTTTAGGCCCAGCTCAGGTCGGTCTTCGAGAACGGAAACTCCCGGATTCGCACGCCGATGGCGGCGAAGATGGCGTTGCTGACCGCGGGGGCGAGCGGGGGCAGCGCGGGCTCGCCCAGACCGGTCGGTGGATACGCGGTCTTCAGGAAATGGATGTCGATCTTGCCAGGGGCGTCGGGCATCCGGATCATGGGATAATCAGTGAGGTTCGCCTGCACGACGCGTCCCTTCTCGATATTGAGGTCTTGGTACATGGCCGCGCCCAACCCGTCGATAATCGAGCCCTGAATCTGGTTCTCGGCGCCGCTCAGGTTGACGATCTGGGAGCCGACATCCACCGCGGCGGTCACGCGATCGACCTTGAGTTTGCCATCCTTGGACACGGTGACCTCCGCCACTTCCGCGATGTAGCCCTGATGGCTGAAATAATATCCCAAGCCCATGCCCTGGCCGCGTGGCAGGGTCTTGCCCCACCCGGATTTCTCGGCGACGGCCTGGACCACCCCGCGCATGCGCTCGGCGTTGTAGGCTCCGCCCTCGCCGCCGCGCCCACCATCCGGTCTCGGCGGGTCCGACACCATCTTGCGGTCCCCGAGGACGGCGAGGTTGAAGGCGACGGGGTCCTTGCCCGCGGCATGCGCCAGCTCGTCGAGGAAGCTGCAGACGACAAAGGCGTGGACGTTGCTGCGCGGGGCGCGCCAGGGCCCCATCGGGACGTTGTTGGACAGGGCCGCCGTCTCCAGCGAATACGCGGGGATGAAGCGGGCGGGATAGTCCGTCGCGCCCGAAATGTAATGCGCGTCGAATCCGACCTGCCGGTGCGTCCAGACGGAGAGCTTGCCCTCCGCATCCACTCCACCCTTTAGAAAATGGAAGCCGCCGGAGCGATAATGATCGTGCTGCATGTCGTCCTCGCGGGTCCACATGAGCTTCACCGGCACTCCCACCTGCTGGGCGATAGCCGCGGCCTCGATCGCGGGGTCGGCCTGCAGCCGCCGGCCGAAGCCGCCGCCGATCCGGGTGATCGTGATCTCGACGTTGTCGGGCGGGACGTTGAGGAAGCGGGACAGCGAACTATTGATGGCCCCCGGATTCTGGGTCGGAGCCAGGACGCGGACCCGATCGCCCTCGATGGTGACCGTGCAATTCTGGGGCTCGAGGTTGAGATGCGAGACGAAGGGATAGGTGTACGACGCCTCGACCACCTTGGCGGCGCTGGCGAGCGCCGCATCCGGGTCGCCGTCCTTGCGCAGGCTCTTGAGCCCGGTGCCGGCCCCCTGGGCCATCTCCTTCGCCTGCTTGGCCCAGCCGGCCCAGCTGTCGCCAGCGTGGGCGCCCTCGTCCCATTTGACCTCGAGTTGCTGGCGGGCGCTGAACGCCGACCACGTCGAGTCGGCGATGATGGCGACGCCGGGCACCAATCCGGTGCTAACGTCCCCGAATGTCTTGTTGATGATGAAGGCGTCCTTGACGCCCGGAAGCGTCTTGACCTTGTCGAGATTGGCGCTGACGACCTTGCCGCCGAAGACGGGGCAGCGGGTGTAGACCGCGTAGACCATCCCGGGCACCTTCTGATCGATGCCAAAAAGGGACTGGCCGGTGACGATCTTGGGATTGTCGACTCCGCCGATCCGCGAGCCCAGGAGCTTGAAGTCCTTGGGATCCTTGAGGGCGACGGTGCTGGCATCAGGGACGGGAAGGGCGGCCGCCTTGGCCACCAGGTCGCGATAGGCCAGGGTCTTGCCTGTTGTGCGGTCGCGCACCTCGCCATCCTCCGCATAGCACTCGTTCACCGGCACGCCCCAGGTTTGGGCGGCCGCGGCGATCAGCATCGCCCGCGCCGTCGCACCCGCCCGGCGCAGGTTCATATAGGAGGTGGGCGTGGAAGTGCTGCCACCGGCGGCCTGGGGGCCGTATTCCTTGTCAAACGGGGCGCTGACGACCTTGACGGACTTCCAGTCCACGCCGAGCTCCTCGGCCACGATCATGGGCAGGGAGGTCTTGATCCCCTGGCCGATCTCGGGCCGGGCGGAAAAGATTGTGACGGTGCCGTCCTGCCCGATGCGAATGAAGGCATTGGGGGCGAAGTTGCCGTCCGTCAGCCCGGTGACCTTGGTCACTTCCTGGCCGCCCGCGCGCGCCGAGGACTTGAGATAAAATCCGAGCACGAGGCCGCCGCCGGCAAGGGCGGAGAGCCGCAGGAACGAGCGCCGGTCGAGGGTGGCGGGAGAAGAGGTGCTCATCAGGCCGTCTCCTTCCCCGCGCCGGCGAGTTCGGCGGCGCGATGGATGCCGGCGCGAATGCGGGTGTACGTCGCGCAGCGGCACAGGTTTCCCGCCATGGAGTCGTCGATGTCCTTGTCGCTCGGATGCGCATTGCCCCTGAGCAGCGCGGCGGCGGTCATGATCTGCCCCGCCTGGCAATAGCCGCACTGCGCGACGTCGAGCTCGCACCAAGCCTTTTGCAGCGGGTGCGAGCCGTCGGAGGAAAGGCCCTCGATCGTCAGGACCTTCATCTCGGCGGCGACCGAGACGGGCGTGAGGCACGCACGGCCGGGCGATCCATTCAGGTGGACGGTGCAGGCGCCGCACTGGCCGACGCCGCAGCCAAATTTGGTGCCGACGAGATCGAGGTGATCCCGGAGCACCCACAGCAGCGGCGTCTCGGGGGCCACGTCCACGCTGTGCGACTGTCCATTAACATTGAGGGTAAATTTGCTCATGGTAAAGCGAACCTGCTGCCTGACGTTTCTACGGCCTGAACGTTGCAAGGACACAGCGAATTCTACGCGCCGTCAACAGCGCTGCGCTCACTTTTTCGGTCCCTCGACCCAGTCGACGATCGCGTCGTCCGCCGGGCTGCGCGCCACCACCGCGAGGAACTCGGCCGGCAGGATGTCCCTGCCCTTGAAGAACTTCCGGTCGCCCCCGCAGCAGTACATCAGGGTTGCCGGCAGCTCGCCGCGCAGCTTGGCCCGGGCCTTGGGAATCAGGCGGGGCAGCCATTCGATGCCCCGGACCTTCGCGTCTTTCGATGGCAGTTCGGATTCCGCGAGCACGATGGGCGAGGGAATTCCGTGCTGGGCGTTGAGAAAGTAATCCCGCCGGACCAGTTCGATGCCGAGCGCGTGGTCATAGCCCGGCTCGTCGGAGTTGTTCTGGTCCTCCGCATAATCATAGAGATGCTGGGGGGTCAGGCCGTTGGCGGCCAGCCACGCTTTGTCGCCGGCGTCGAAAAAGGTTTCGGCGCCGCGCTGGCCGCGGCTGTAGAGGCCCACGGCCTGATCATACAGGGAGTGGAATTTCTGGGCGAAGTCGTAATTTTTCATGTCTCCGCAAAGATTGATGCAAAACCTGAAATGGCCAGCGCCGGATGACGATCAGGCGGGCTTGAAATCCATCATGCGCTTGAACCGGTCGACCCGCTCCACCACGACGTCGAGCTTTCCGCCGAGTTCGTAGCGCTTGTGCGTCCGGCGGCCGACCAGGGCGTTGCCGGCGTTGTTGAGCAGGTAGTGGTCGTCCGGAAGCGAATCGGCGGCGACAAAGCCGAAGGTCATCGATTCCACGAGCTCGATGAAGAGCCCGTTCCGGCGGACATCGGTGATGACGGCGCTGAAGACGGTCCGCTGCTTCTGCGCGAGTTGGCGCTCGAAGAATTCCAGGAGCTTGACCTTCACGCTGTCGCGCTCGGCCTCCATCGAGTTCTGCTCGGTCAGGCTGAGATGCTCGGCCAGGCTCTCCACTCCCCGGACGTCATAATTCGCGTGGCCCTCCGGAGCCGGGTGGCCGCCGTGCTTGACGATGTAGCCGCCGACGACCCGGTGCACCACCAGGTCGGAATAGCGGCGGATGGGCGAGGTAAAGTGGGTGTAGTCCCTCTTCGAAAGCCCGTAGTGCCCGTCGGGCGTCGCGCGATAGACCGCCTTCTTCAGGCTGCGCAGGAACTGCGAGCGGAGCGTGTAACCCTGGGGATGGACCTTGAGGATCTCCAGGAGCCGCCTGACCTCCTGGCGCAGGGTCAGGTCGCCCACCTGCACGTTGAAGGTGCCGATGAATTGGCGGAATTCCTCGAGCTTTTCCGCATCGGGATCGTCGTGGACGCGATAGACCGAGGGCAGGCGATGGCCGCGGGTTAGGCGACCCACCGCCTCGTTGGCGGCGAGCATGAACTCCTCGATCAGCTGGTGGCTCTCGTCGTTGACGACGCGCTCCAGGCGGTCGGCATATCCCTGCTCATCGACGAAGATTTTCGTCTCGGGCATGTCGAGGTCGAGGCTGCCGTGGGCCATGCGCTCCTTGCGCATCCGGCTGGCGATGTGCCAGAGCGAGCGGAGCCAGGTCTGGAGGTCCGTGAGCTCGGCGTCGCTCAGTTCGCGCAGGGCCCGGCCGGTCGAACCGGTCTGGTGCTTGGGCGGAAGGGGGAGGGCGCGGATGGTCTCGAGATCGTTCTCGAAGAGCAACGCGTGGGCCTGCTTGTAAGTCAGGCGCTTGCGGCTGCAGATGACGGTATTGGCGAAAGTGGTCTCCTTGATCTTGCCGTTCTTGCCGAAGGTGAGGAGGACGGCCTTGCAGAGGCGATCCTGCCGCTCCACGAGGGAACAGAGGCCGTTGGACAGTTTCTCCGGCAGCATCGGAATGACCGTGCCGACGAGATAGGTGGAGTTGCCCCGCCGCTGGGCCTCGCGGTCGAGGGCCGTGCCGGGCCGGACATACGTGGAGACATCGGCGATGTGGATGCCGACGCGGACATCGCCGTCGGCGAGATCCTCGACGGACAAGGCGTCGTCGAAGTCCTTGGCGTCGTCCGGATCGATCGTGAAGACCGGGATGTTCCGATAGTCCAGGCGGTTGACGAGTTCGCGCGGCTGCACCTGCCCGGGAATGCCCGCCACCTCCCGCTCGACCTCCGGAGGAAAGGTCGTGTCCAGGCTGTATTTCTTGAAGATGCCGAGAAGTTCGGCGCGGGGCTCGTGCGTCTTTCCCAGGCATTCGACGATCTCGCCGGGAATGGGCAGATGGCGCTCTTTCCAGTCGCCGAGGCGGACGACGACCTTGTCCCCGGGTTCAGGGGCGGGTACGAGGCCCGAGCCCGCGGGATCGGGCACCGCGATCGGATTGATGAAGCGGGGGTCATCGGCCACGACGGAAAAATTGCGGCCTTGTCGCGTGAGGTTGCCGACGATGGTCTCGCGCCCGCGCTTGACCACGCGGATCACGCGGCCCGCGATCTCGCCCGCCCGCTTGGTCGCGACGCCGTGGAGCACGCGGACGACGACATGGTCGCCCGGGAGCGCCAGGCCGGTCGCGTCCGGGGCGATCTGCCAGCCGGCGGCCTTGGCCACATGGACGGGGCCCTCCGGTACGACGAACGCGGAGCCGCCGGCGCGAAACTGGATGCGTCCGATCGGATCGGAGTCGCGTTCGGCCGGTTCGGACTTGCGGGCGGTGGGGCCGGCCTGGCGCGGGCCCGCTTGGCGCGGAGAGGAGATGTGCTTCGATGGGGCCGGTTCGGCCGATCGCCGTGCGTTCCTGTCCCGGCCGCGCGAAGGTTGGGCCGACGGGCCGGGGTCGCGCTGCAATGGGCCGCGCTGCGATTGATCCCGGCTCCGCTGGGGCTGGGTGCCCCGGGCCCGTCCGGATTGCGACGGATTGCGCTGCGATTGCCCGCGATGGGCTGGGGAGCGGGGCAGGGCCAAGCGGCCGTCGGCCGCGAAAACGGCGAGGCCCTTTGAGAGCAGAAGGTCTATTTCTTGGACGAGCGCGGGGCGGTCCTTCTTATTGAGCCGCAGGCGGCGGGCGAGTTCGGCCTCGTCGGCGGGGACGTAGGCGGGCTCGCGCAATTGCGCGAGCAGGCGTTCACGGAGAATCATATGTGACTGGCAGGGAAACCGACTTCCAAAATTTTGGCTGTCAATGCGCCAAAATCTGTAGACTTCAGCAAAAGCGGATCACATCCGCTGCGGTGACTTTTCGGTCAACCCCGCTTTGATACAGCGCAATAAAGCCTGATCGCGGAAAAAAGCGACAAAAATCGTGCCGTGGGTAGGGCGCCTTGTCCCCAAGGCGCGGGGCGGACTACGGGCGCGGACGGAGCGAAGGCGGGTTGGGACAACCCGCGCTACCTGAATGCCAGTCTTTGCTTCCGAGCGACGCGGACAAGGCAGAGGAGGGCCAGGGCACCGTCGAACCAGGCGCTGGGCGCGCTGCCTCCGGATGACATCGGGGCCGGCGGGGCGGCGGTTGTGGACGCCACCGAAATCCCAATGGCGATGGTAAGAGTTGCCGTCCCGGTGCCACCGGCGTTGGTGGCGCCCATGGTAATAGTCCAAGTTCCCGCAACGGTGGGCGTGCCGGAAATAGCTCCGGTACTCGTGCTCAGGCTGAGGCCTGGCGGGAGGGCGCCCGTGACGATGCCGTAGCTGGTGGGAGAGTTGGTGGCGGTGATGCCATACGAAAAGCTGCCGCCCAATGTGCCGGTCGCGCTGCCGCTGCTCGTGATGACGGGCGGCGACGTAGTGGGGGTGGGAGGGGTCGGTGTGCTCGTCGTGGCGGCAGCAACAGTGATTGTAAGAGCAGCCGTCCCAGTACCGGCGGCATTAGCGGCGCCGATCGTGACGGCGAAAGCGCCCATCGCGGTCGGTGTGCCCGAGATGACCCCGGTGCCGGTGTTCAGGCTCAGTCCCGCCGGCAGGGTCCCGCTGACGATGCTGTAGCTCGTCGGGGAGTTGGTGGCCGTTATGTTATAGGTGAAACTGCTGCCCAGGGTGCCGCTGGCGCTGCCGCTGCTCGTGATGGCCGGCGGCGACGCAGTGGGGGCGGGAGGGGTGGGTGTGCTCGTCGCGGCAGCAGCAATGGTGAGCGTGAGCGTCGCGGTGCCGGTGCCGCCGGCATTAGTGGCGCCAATGGTGACGGGGAAGGTTCCCGCTTGGGTGGGGGTTCCGGAAATGACCGCGCCATTGAGGCCCAATCCTGGGGGCAGCGTCCCCGTAGCGCTATACGTTGCAGGCAATCCGAGCGTGGTGCCCGCGATCGTGTAGCTGAAGGCCGAGCCCACTGTCCCGCTCGCCGTGAGCGCGCTGGTGATCGCGGGCACAGGATACACGATCGTTAGCGTGCCCGTGGCGGTGCCGGAGAAACCCGAGGAAGTGATCGTCGCCACCACCGTGTAGGAACCAACCGCGGCAGGCGCGGTGGTGCCATTGTAGGTCACGTTGACTGCCAGCCCGGCAGGAATGGTCGTAACCGTCACGCTCTTGGGTGTGTTGTCCCAGGTCTGGGTCAAGTTGCTGAGGGTCACCGTCGCCGGTGTCACCGTGACCGCCGCGGCGACCGCAAACTGCAGCTGGGTGCCCCCGACGATCGAGAAGGTGCCGGCGAGGCCCGAGGGCAGTCCGATATAGCTGAAATTACTGGCGCTGAACGTGGTGCCACCGGGAAAGGTCGCCAGGGTGTAGGTATTTCCCGCCGCTCCCGTATTTTGGAAATTGAAAAGATAGGTTCCCGCACCGCCTTTGCCGAATACGCCCGTGGAGAGCGCGAGGCTGCTGGAGGTCGAGCCGCTATTGCTCAAGGTGTAAAACGCCTCGGCGCCTCCCACCCATTGCAGGCCCAAGCCCCCTCCGTTGACCGTGAGGGTGCCGATGCCCGATCCCGGAGCGAAGAACGAGCCCGAGAGCAGCTGCAGGGTGGAGCCGATGGTGCCCGTGCCGGCGATGGTCGCCCCGCTCTGCACGACCACGCCGCCCGATCCGGTCCCGCTCCCCGCCGTGTTGTTCACTCCGAGCGTCCCGTTGCTCACGTTCACTCCCCCGGAAAAAGTGTTTGCTCCGCGGAGGTTTAGCGTGCCGGCGCCGTTCAGGGTCAGGCCCCAGACTCCGGCTCGGCCGGCGCCCACGCCGCCGCTGCCGGTCTGGTCGGCAATGACGTCGGAGACGGTCTGGATCTGGCCCGCTCCAGGGGCAAAAATCAGCAACCCGGTTCCGCTATTGTTGCCGTCATTCCCGCTAAGGAAAATTCCGGAACCAAATGCCGAGCCCCCCGTGGCACCTCCTCCGCCTCCTCCCCCGGCGGTGACGCTGTTCCCGCTGATGGAAACCGGCCCGGAAAAGGTCAAGTTGCCGCCTGAAGCAAAGATCGCCCCGCCCGCGCCCAACCCGCCACCGCCGCCGGCATTGATCCCGGTGCCGCCGGACCCGCCCCCGAGCGCACCGCTTCCACCGGAGGTGCCACCTCCTCCGCCACCTCCTCCGATGGATCCTCCCGCGCCGCCGCTGGCCACACCGCCGCCGCCGCCGCCGGCACCGCCGCCGCTCCCGCCGCTTCCTGTGCTGTTGCTCCCGCCGCCGCCGCCCCCACTACCACCGGCGCCACCGCCTCCACCGCCCCCGGTGCCATTGCCGTTGCCGCCACTGATACCGCCGCCGCCGCCACCACCCCCGCTCCCAGTGGCTCCTCCTCCTCCTCCTCCGCCGGTGGCGCCGCCAGTTCCGCCACCGCTGCCGCCGCCTGTGCCGCCGCCGGGCGATGTACCGAGGGCGATACCGGCGCTGCCGGCTGCGCCGCCCCCGCCGCCGATGGCGATGCTTCCGAGTCCGCCGCCGCCCCCGCCGCCGCTGCCACTGTTATTGCCGCCGTTGCCGCCAAATCCGCCGCCGCCGCCGCTCCCTCCGCTGCTGCCGCCGGCGCCGCCGTTGCCGCCAATCGCGCTATTCGGGCTCCCGCTGCTGCCCAAAGTAACGTTGCTCAAGGTCACACTCCCGCCGGCCGCGATCAACGCCCCGCCTGCGCCCAGTCCGCCTCCGCCCCCGGCCGCGCCGCTGCCCCCGGTGCCACCGCGGGTAACGGTATTCTGGATCGTGAGATTCTGGATCGTGACCGTTCCGGCAAGGACGACGAAGCCGCGCTGCACGCCGCCGCCATCGAGCGTGGCACTGTGGCCATCGATGGTCACGCTGCTTGAACTGTTGATGGCCGGCAGGGTGTTGCCCGCACCCAGCGTGATGCTGCCGGTGAAATTGATGGCGTAGCTGGTGCCGGGGCTACCATCGACCGTGGTGATCGCGTTCACCAGATCGGATGCGCTCGTCACCGAAATGGCGGTCTGCGCCCAGGCTCGCACGCCGAGCAGCAGCACGAGCGCTAGGATCGAAGCGATGCGACCGGAGGTACGGAGCCGGATCATTCGTCGCGCAAAACTTCGCCGGATACCTACCGGCCTGTCAAAGCCATTGCGGGGAAAAGAGAGCCGCGGTTCCTTGAGCCGACGCGCCGGTCGCGGCGTCGACAATGCCGGTATGCCCAGCGCGATGGGACGTCGCGCGCTGCCTAGGGCAGCCGGTTCAATCCCTCTGACCGGACGCTCCAGGATCCATCCTGCGGAAAGCCGGGGGCGTTGACGGGTGGGGCGCCGTCCCAGCCGGCGGCCATGAGTCCAACGGCGTCGAGCATAGCGGCGTTCGTCGGAAGATAGGCCGGCAGGTCCAGGGGCTCGGCGGCGCGGGGGATGAGGCCGTTGTTGCGGAAGCGGGCGGCGGCCACGTCGTTTGTGACGATATCGACCGCGGTCTCCCGCTCGCCCAGGCGGGCGGCGGTCATCGCGCCCTGGCCCATCGACCAGCTGATCCAGCGGTGGTAGCCGTTCCGGCTCCGCCGATTCACCTCGTCGAAGGTGCGGCGGACGGTCTCGAGATCGACCTTCGGCGTAAGAGGCAGATAGCCCAGGGCCATGAGCTCCGAGGTGGGGATACCTCCCGGCTGGCGGTAGATGTCCGGCGAGGTCTCTATTTCCAGGTACTTGCCGTCGCTGACGGGCAGCTGCGATAGCTTGGCCATGACTTCGGACCAATGCGGCTCCGGCGGCAGGCTGAGCCGCGCGCGCCACGCCTGCGCGACCTGCAGGCCGTAGTACCAATAGGCGAGTTCGAACGTGGGATTTTGCGTCTGGTTCTCCTCCGTCTTCTCGCTGGCGGCCTTGACCGGGGGGCCGAGGACATAGCGATCGGTGGCCTTGTCGTAGTAGGCGAACGAGGCGAGGAATTTGGCGGACTCGAAGACGACGTCCTTGTATTTGTCCAGCGTGGCCCGGTCGGGGTGGGCGCGGTAGACGAGTTCGCAGAGATAGATTGGGTTCGGCTGATTCCAGATGATGAAGGGATTGATGGTCCCCGGGCCGGTCCGGCCGTCGGGCCCGCTCATCTTCGGCCAGCGCACGCCCTCCAACCCCTGGGAGGCCGCGACCGCCATCCCCGCGGGCAGGATCCTGCGATACCACCCCAGGCTCTTCTCGAGGAGGTCGACGTAGCCCCATTCGTAGAACTGGGCGGCGTGCCAGAAAAACACCTCCGAGTTGTGCTTCCCGTACCAGCTGACGTGCACGAGCCCGCTCTCGGCGGGAGGAAAGCTGCCCGCATATTCCACCTTCATGAGATATTGGGAGAGGACGATCCGCCGCTCCAATTCCGGTGCCCGCGGATCGCGGCTGCCCGAAAGGTCCACGACGCCTCCCTTGGTCCAGTAATCGTTCCATCCCCGGGCGCTCGCGGCCTTGGTCGCCTCGAAATCGAGCGGCGCACCGGGATCGTCCTCTGGGCTGAAGCTGCAGCTGAAGGCGAGCGCCTCGCTGTCCGCTCCCTCCAGGCGATAGTCGTGCGGCCCCGCCACGATCGGCTGTCCACCTTCCTCCCAGCCCAGTTTCACGTAATAGTGGCTGTCGTCGACCGTGCGGAGCAACTCGAGGGATGACGCTTCGCGCCGGACCACCTCGGTCCGGTGGCGTTCGTCCTGGTCCCAGACCAGGGGCGGCTTGCTCTTGACGCTGATCTTGTAGGCGTACGGAAAATGGAAGCGCACCGCCAGGGCGTGGCTCCGGATCAAGGGGGAAACGACCCGGATCGCGACCAGGCTCCGATCGGAATGGGCGACCGTCTCGACATGGACCGCCTGGCCGGCGATCGTATAGTCGCTGGTGATGACCCCGGTCCAGAGGTCGAGGCGCTGTTCGATATTGCCCAGGTCGCCCGCGACGAGCGGCTGTCCGAGATAGGTGAGGCTGATCTGCCCCAGGGGCACGGGATTCGGATTTTCCCGATAATAGGCGCCGGCCGGTGTGTCCTGCAGCGCGGCATATTCAATCGTCCGTCCGTGAAACGGGTAGGGCTTCATCGCGTCCTCCAGCTTGAGCCCCGCTGGGTTCGGAAACGAATGCCAGGCCCAGGTGGAGCGCGTCTCGAGGGGAACGCCCTTGTCGTGGTAAAGGTCGCCGAACGACTGCAGGCCGGTCACGTCGGCGGTGAAGGCGAAGTCGCCATTGCCGACGCTAAGCGGATTCTCCGGATCGAGACGGTCCACGTGAACGGCGTGGCGCGCGACCAGGGCCTGGCGGTCGATGGGGCCCGCGGCGGCGAAGGACGGCACGACGGCCGCGCCCAGCGCGGCGAGGAGGAAGGAGGGCGGGCGCGCCGCGGTGATGAAAGACATGTTAATTGGGGGGTTGCGGGGGAACCATGGAGAGCCGGCTTAGTCTCGACAAGATTGCGTTCGGGCAGCGTAATTCCACTTCCTCTGATGAGAATCGTCCTAGCGGCCAGCGAGCTATTCCCGTATGTGAAGACGGGCGGGCTGGCGGATGCAGTCGGGGCGCTGGCCTCCGCGCTCGCGGAAAGGGGCCATGAGGTCTCGGTGTTCGTCCCGGGCTATCGCACCGTGCTCGAGCATCCGGAGGCCGCCGCGGCCGAGCGCAAGCTGCAGCTCAACCTCGAGTTGGGCGAGGACAGCCTCTCCGGCGAGGTGCGCGCATTTTCGCCCCGTCCCGGCCTCACCGTCTACCTGATTTGCCGGGACGAATTCTTCGACCGGCGCCGTCCCTACGGCAACGGCGAGCGCGATTACGAGGACAACGCCGACCGCTTCATCTTCTTCTGCAAGGCGGTGGTGGAGACGATGCGGCTGGCCGACCTCCAGGCCGATATTGCCCATGGCCACGACTGGCAGGCCGCCCTTTTCCCGCTGTTTCTGCGCGAGGCCGAACGGCACCACTGCCAGACGCTGGCGGTGAAGACGGTGTTCACGATCCACAACATCGCCTACCAGGGAGTCTTTCCCTCCGCCACGTTCCGGCGCACCAATCTGCCCGACGAACTCAACAGCATGGACGGCCTGGAATACTACGGGCAGATAAATCTCATGAAGGGCGGCCTGCTCTTCGCCGATCGCGTCACGACGGTGAGCCCGCGCTATGCCATGGAGATCCAGACGCCCGAATTCGGCTCCGGCCTCGAGGGGGTGGTGCAATCGCGCGCGGGGGATATCGTTGGCATCCTGAACGGCGTCGACACGACCGTGTGGAATCCGGCGATCGATCCGCTCCTGCCCGCGCGGTATACGGCGGCCGATCTCGCGGGCAAGCGGGCCTGCCGCGCCGAGCTCCTGCGCCGGTGCGACTTCGATCCGCGCTTCCCGGGTCCGATTTTCGGGATGATCTGCCGGCTGGTCGAGCAGAAGGGCGTCGATCTCGTGCTGGCGAACCAGGACTTTTTTCTGCAGGAGAATTGCCGGCTGGCCGTGCTGGGCTCCGGGGAGAAGCGCCTGGAGGCCGAGCTGCGCGCGCTGGTCGCCCGGGCGCCGAAAAAAATCTCGCTCAGCGCGCGGCTGGACGAGACCATGAGCCATCTGATCGAGGCCGGCAGCGATTTCTTTGTCATGCCGTCGCTCTTCGAGCCCTGCGGGCTCAACCAGATGTACTCGCAGCTCTACGGCACGGTGCCCCTCGTCAGCCGGGTGGGGGGCCTGATCGACACGGTGGTGGATGCGGACGAGGATCCCGCGGCCGGCACCGGCCTGATGTTTCCGCCTACCGCCGCCGGGCTGCGCGACGCCTTGGTCCGCGCGCTCCGGCTTTTTGCCGTCAAGCCCCGCCTGGCGGCGGTCCAGGCGCGCGACTTTGCGCGGGACTTCAGCTGGAAGAACGCCGCGGGAGCCTACGAGAAGCTGTATCAGGACTCGATTTAGGTAGGGGGCGGGTTGGGGACACCCCGCGCTACCTTTTAGCGGGGGGTGGGGATCGGGTCGGTCGGGACCGGGGGCGGATTGCGCTCCGCGAACTGGCACTGGTGCCAATAGGGATAGATCCGCGGCACGGCGCTCGCGGCGTCGAGCTTCGCGACCTGGGCGGGCGTGAGCTTCCAGCCCACGGCGCCGAGATTCTGGCGCAGCTGCTCCTCGTTGCGCGCCCCGACGATGACATTCGCGACGGTCGGCCTTTGCAGCAGCCAGTTGAGGGCAACCTGCGGGACCGTTTTTTCCGTCTCCGCGGCGATCTTATCCAGCGCGTCCACCACGCGGTAGAGGTACTCATCGTCGACCTGCGGCCCGAACTGGGCCGTGGCGTGCAGCCGGCTCTTCTTCGGCACCGGCTGTCCGCGCCGGATCTTGCCGGTCAGGCGCCCCCAGCCCAGGGGGCTCCAGACAATGGCGCCGACGCCCTGGTCCAGGCCCAGGGGCATGAGGTCCCATTCGTATTCGCGGCCGATGAGGGAATAGTAGGCCTGGTGGGCGACGTAGCGGGACAGGCCGTACTTTTCCGAGACCGCCAGCGACTTCATTATGTGCCAGCCGGAAAAATTCGAGCAGCCCAGGTAGCGGATCTTGCCGGCGCGCACGAAGCCGTCGAGGGTCTGCACGACTTCCTCCACCGGCGTGACGGCGTCAAATCCGTGCAACTGGTAGATATCGATGTAGTCGGTGCCGAGGCGCCGCAAGCTGCCCTCGACCGCCTGCGTAAGGTGGTAGCGGGAGGAGCCGACGTCGTTGGCGCCCGGGCCCGTGCGGAAGGTGCCCTTGGTCGAGATGATCACCTGGTCGCGCCGGCCCTTGATCGCCTTGCCGAGAACCGTCTCGGAGGTCCCGTTCGAGTAGATGTCCGCCGAATCGAACATATTGAGGCCCGCGTCGAGGCAGATGTCGACCAGGCGCGTGGCCTCCTTCGGGCCGTTCAGGCCCCAGGCCTTGAAGAATTTGATGTCACCGGGAGCGTCGGCGAGGCCGAACGTGCCCGCGCCGAGGCTGAGCGCCGGCACCTTGAAACCCGAACCGCCTAATTGTCTGAATTCCATGATTGAAGGGGGAAGAACGCTAAAAGGGGCAAGATTTTGGATGGAAAGCCAATTTAATTTGACGCTCCGGCGGGAGGAGGCAGGGACCTGAGGGAGATCGCCGCGGGCGGAAGGCCCGGCGCGCTGGCGGTGAGCCCGATCCGGCCGCCGGCATGGGCCGCGCGGATGACGACCAGCGCGCGCCCCTGAAAGAGGCGGTGGGGGTTCGCGCCGTAGGATTCCATTGTGGTCATGTCGCCCGTGCCGAGGCCCGCGATGGATCCAGGTCCGGAGAGCGTGAACCGGACCTCCGGGGCGGCATTCGGCTGAAGGACCTCGTTCCGGTCGCGAATCTCGACCGTCACAAAGGAGAGATCTTGGCCATCGGCGCTGAGCTCGGTGCGGTCGGCGGCCAAGCTGAGCCGAGCCGCCGGCCCGGCTGTCCGCAGTAGAAATGTTTCGGCTGCCCGGCCGGCGTGCAGGCCCACGGCCTGCAACGTGCCCGGGGCGAATGGCATGGTGAAGTCCGCCTTGAATTCCTCCGCGGCTCCGGTCGGCCTCTCGCCCACCAGCTTTCCGTTTAGGTAGAGCCGCACGGCATCATAGCGGGAATAGACTTCGACCGTGAGAGGCCTGCCCTCCCGGCCGGGCCAGCTCCAGCTGGGGAGCGCGGGGGGCATGGCCCATTGCGAGAGGTTCCAGGGTTTGTCCCCGGGCGATGGCGCCAGGACGACTGCGTAGAGCTTTTCGCCGCGGTCCCAGAGGATGTTCCGATAGTGGGAAAGCGGCTTGCGCCAGCCGGTGAGATCGATGTCGCCGCAGGCGGCCCCGTGCCAGGGGAACTGGTCGGCCGCCCAGTGCCGCACGGCGGGCTCGTCCGGCGGGAACACCCGGCCGATGCCGGCTTCGCCGAGGTAGTCCAGCGCGCTCCAGACGAAATCGCCCACCACGTAGGGGGCCGCGTGGGCGGCGGACCAATACTTGAAGGCCTGGCTGGGCTCGGATTCGGTCGCGACGATCACGCGGGAGGGCAGCCGGGCGTGATCCGCGGCGCTGCGGGCGATTTCGTAGTTGTAGCCGGCGACATCGAGCGTGGCGAAGACCGGATCGGTTTTCGTCCAGTCCCCCTTCGGCCCCATGCCGTTTATTCCCGCGGTCAGCGGCCGGGTGGGGTCGAGTTCGCGGATCCGGCCGGTCAGCATCTGCGCGAGGCGCGCGCCCTCCGGGACGCCCCGTTCATAGACCTCATTGCCGATGCTCCAGAGGATGACGGAGGGATGATTGCGGTCGCGCCGGACCATCGCGTCGAGGTCGCGCCGCCACCACTCCTTGAAATCCACGCTGTAGTCCTGTGGGTTCTTGCCCTTTTCCCAGCAATCGAAGGCCTCCTCCATCACCAGCAGGCCGAGCCGGTCGCACGCCTCGAGGAAGGCGGGCGAGGGCGGGTTGTGCGCCGTGCGCACCGCGTTGAAGCCGGCGGCCTTCAGCAGCTCCACGCGGCGCTCCTCCGCCCGGTCGAAGGCGGCGGCGCCGAGGACGCCATTGTCGTGATGCGCGCTGCCGCCCACCAACACGAGGGTGCGGCCATTGAGCTCGAAACCGCGGTCTGCCGAGACCCGCAGGGTCCGCACGCCGAAGGGCGTCGCGACCTCGTCGACCGTGTTCCCTCCGAGCACGACGCGCGTGACGGCGCGGTAGAGCGCGGGCGCCTCGGGCGACCAGGGGCTTGGTTTTGCCAGCAAGAGGCTGGGGGCGGTGGTGAAATCCGCGCCGGGCGGCACCGTCGCCTCCTCGCGGGCGAAGGCTACCCGGCGGCCTCCGGGATCCAGGACGGAGGTTTCGACCGCGATGGCCTGCGAGCGGTCGGAATCGTTGCGCGTGGTGGACTGGACGCGGACGGTCGCCGCCCCGGCGGTCAACTCGGCTGTGCTAACAAAAACGCCCCAGGGCGCCACACGCACGGGCGCGGTCAGCTCGAGCCACACATGCCGGTAGATGCCCGATCCGCTGTACCAGCGCGAATTGGGCTGCAGGGAATTGTCCACGCGGACGGCGAGGACGTTGTCAGCCCCTGGCCGGAGAAAAGGCGTTAGGTCATAGCGGAACGAGGTGTAGCCATAGGGATGCCGGCCGAGATGGGTCCCGTTGATCCAGACATCGGCGTTCATATAGACGCCCTCGAATTCCACCTCCAGGCGCCTACCCGCCCAGTTCGCGGGCAGCGTGAGCGCCCGCCGATACCATCCGATGCCCGTCGGAAAAAACCCATCCTGGCCGCCGCCGGGCGCCGCGTGGTCCACGGGCGACTCGATGCTCCAGTCATGGGGCAGGTCGAGCCGGCGCCAGCCCTCCGCGGCGAACGCGGGCTGTTCCGCACCGCCGGCATCGCCCGCGTGGAAGGCCCAGCCGGCGTCGAGCGAAAGGCGCTGGCGCGGCGGCGGTCCCGCCGCCGCCGCGGAATAGGCGATCCCGGCCAAGACCAGGGCACGGAGGCCCGCCGGAAGC
>Ga0302326_10001154_pt1 | contig 68610 bp, 52 predicted proteins | sample Palsa_T0_3_FD_202264 | JGI IMG/M metagenome (GOLD analysis project Ga0302326, IMG submission 202264) | Peat permafrost microbial communities from Stordalen Mire near Abisko, Sweden - Palsa_T0_3 | ecosystem: Environmental > Terrestrial > Soil > Palsa > Peat permafrost | place: Sweden: Abisko... | reverse complement strand
CTCGAAGTCGTAGAACTCTTCCAGCGTGAACGGGCAGGCGGCCGGGCAAGCGTCGCGATCCAGACCGGCATCCACCATGGCCAATTTGACCGCTTGTTCCCAGGCGCGCCCACCATTGCCGGAACCAGCCGTCGCAGACTGGGACTGTCTTGCAATACGGTTTGAAGGCGGATGCGTTGGGTCACCATGGTCCGATCCCACGAGCGGGTGGCCTTAGATGGCTGATAGCTTTTCTTGAGCAAGTGCGCGATCAGGACCACGGTGCGATTTTCAATCTGGCGCTGATCCCTGCGAGCCAGGCCTTCGATCTCCTCGGCGACATGCTCGACATCCAACTCCGCGAATCTACCCTCGCGCAGGAGCGCGGCCGCCGAAATGGCTCCTTCGCCCGGTCAGTCAGCACGCGCCACAGCATTCCAGCGGACCAAAATAGAAACGCCGCCTAGCGGAACGTATACGTCAGGGCAGCCATTGATACAATCTCATGAATCCAGCCGTGCAGGCTGGCACCCGGAGACGCGGTGATAACTTTGGTGAGATGCGGGCTGATGTAGTCTCGGATCTCGGCTCGCAGATTCACCCTGGGGCCGAGCCTGAATTTCACGCCGCCCCCGGCGCTGATCAAAGGTACGATTTCGCTGGTCTGGGTAAGTAGCGCGTACTGACTTAGCGGTTGATAGACCTGCGGTGGTCCGGTACCTTCGATCACCCTGGCCCCGCCACCTACAGCCAGGAACGGCCTGACGGGCGAACGCGGCGGGAGTGCGTGGACTAGAACATCGTAGTGCATGAGGTGACTGCGCCCGCTCAAGGTCGCTTGAGTGCCGCCCTGGGATACCTTGAGGCTGTCGAAGAGCAACAGGTACCGGACTTCGCCCCCGAATATCTTGCTGTTGCCCCAATTGTCGCCCACGAGTGCGCCCACGCCTGGGCCGGACTGGAATCCGACGCTTGCCGAGGTTCCCCCCGCTGTCGCCGTCGTGGAAGTCGCCGTGCCAAAGCCGCCTAATACTCCTAATTCGGCCGCGAAACCGAACGCCGCCGAAACGACCGACAGCGCTGCTGTCCTCACAAAAGATCGGAACATAATCTGATTTGCTCCTCGCAACCGATTCAAGGATTGACCACTCTGACCTGTACGGTCGTGGACTGGCCACCCTGGGTGATGGTGAGCGGTAATTGTATCCCCCCGGAGATCCAATACGGGACACCCGCACTGATCTGATAGACTCCGACCTCACCGGGTGATAATCCGGCGGAAAGGAGATCCAGCGCCGCACCTCCAAGTGTGACAACAGGCGCGTCCGTCACAACTGACGGAGGACTCGACGGCGTCGCATCGCCCGTGCCAGGTTGGGGAGAAGTCAGCCCCAATCCCGTGGCCAAAATAGCCAGTACATCCTGGGCGCGTATTGGGTTTGACAGAGTGACTAGCGAGTAGTTGTCGTTGGCGCGGAACACATCCGGGAGGCCAGTCAGCGGTCCGGCCGCGCCGCTTCGGAAGATTGTCGGCGCTGTGGGGAATACGGTGAAAGCGAAGGGACTACTGATGCCGCCCGATGTGCGGACAACCATGGAGCCGTCGCCAGTCACGTCGAAAGGTAGTTGTGCGTTGATCTGCGTTGGCGAGGCATAAAGCAACGGAATCGACTCGTTGTTCACCGAAACACAGGTGTTTGCCAATGTTGTGGGTAGCGGGACCTGGCCGGCACCTTCGCTGGAGGCACTGAGGCCGGTTCCGTAAATCGCGATCAACCCGCCTGGCGCGACTTCCGACGACCCATCAGCGGCGCTCTCCACTGCCGAGACGGTCGGTTGGGTGGCGGAAGACACGTCATAATTCGAGGAGAGAACAGTGAACCCGGAAGTTGAGAGTAGAACGATCGACTGAGCGTTAGGCAAGGCCAGAGTACGGGTGAATGGAAGAATAGTCTGGCCGACCTGACCTATCGGGGTGGTCGTGAAGGCACTTGCAAGAAACGGGGACTCCGCTGTACGCACCGGGCGCAAGGCAGTCAGTTGTGTCAGATCGAATCGTTCGATTATACCTGTGTTAGATCCTGGCGGGACACTGACAAAAAGGCCCAGATTCTGTGCCGTGCTGACACCGGAGGAGGTGCCGCCCATATCATTGACTTGCCCTATTGGAACAAGCGCCTCGTTCAAAACGTTAACATCCACTGCAAACAGGTCATCATTCAAGGCGGCGTAGGCTCCCGAGACTGCACTAAGATCATGGCGAGACAAAACAAACCCGCATCCGGCCCAGGGCGGTGAGCACGTATCAGATAGCGCGTCATAGAGCGCCACCGTTCCATCTGGCATCGCCAGGAAGACTACGCAACCGCTTGGAGAGGCGGCCAGAACGGTGCCCGTGGCATCGACGGCATTGATGAAAATGCCAAGTGTTGCTGGAGGCGAGGCCACGCGATTAACAAAATCGATATGATGGACCTGCGCTGCCCCTATTGCCGGTGTAAACGGCGGGACGCCCCGGCTGGTAGCCAGAACGTTAGGAGGGTTTTCATCGAGAGGACTTGGGCAAACCCCCAGAGTTGGGTGAGTGGAGACCGCAATCGATCTCGGAAAATACCCCGCAGGGAACAGAATCGGCGAGGAAGGCAAGGGAGGCGCGCCAGGCAATGGAGTTAGGTCGAACACGCTGACGAACTGGGAATTATCGTTCGTAACCATCAAATACTGGTCATCCTGAGTGATGGCCATTTGAACCGGCGTATTGCCGGTGCGCATCGTCGCGATCTGAGTAAAGGTGGCGGCTTCAAATACCAGCACCAGATTCTGGTCTTGCCGGATCACATAGAACAGTTTGCGGGCAGGGTCCGCCAATACGTCAACAATGGTGCCGGGCACATCATATATAGTTCCCTGTTGATCGGGATCGCGGGTGTTGATTAGAAGGCGCACTGGAGTTGGGACATTGACCCCCAGCACGGATGCGATCTGGAGCGGTACGACTGTGGTGCCCTTTAGCGCTTGAAACGCCGTCAGGTCCACGTTGATGGCGACGTGTGCGGGGGTGGTGCCGGATGCGGCCGAGATGGTGATTCCCGGTGTCGCGGTGCTGAGCGTAAAATCTGTCTGCCCGCCGCCTGGGTCAACGATATCGACATATTGCGTAATTACTCCCTGGTTACACGCGCTGGACTTGAAGACCAAATCTGCCTGCATGGCCTTGACACGGTGAACGGTTTGCAGCGATCCGATGGGAAACACTGTCAAGCCGCTATTGGAGATCGCATAGATAGTTTGAGGGCTACTGGTCACGAGCGACTTGCCGCCAAGGTTCTCGCGCAATTGAAAGATCTCCCGCACCGTAAGGTTGTCCGAGTCCGCAACATCCAGCAATGGGGCGTTGGAGGGTAGCAGACCGGATGTCGGCGAGCCGAGGCTTGCCTGAATCGTGCCCGGGGCCACCTGTGCGTAGACAAACATGCAGTTCGGGCCACTGATCGGCGGACACGGAAGCGTAGGTTCAGGTGCAAAAGCGAGGCTGCCCTGGTTGTAGGCACCCGGCGGGTATGGAAAATTGGCGAAGTCCACCAGATTCACATCGAACAGCGCCCATCCGGCAAGAAATCTAGACCCGTCCTGGTTGACGCTGACCACACGCGGCCCCAAAGGTGGCGAGGAAAGTGCTCCCAGAAGAGTCAGCTTGCCTGTGGAGATCTGGTATCGGAGAGCCAGGGACGAGCTTAATCCTGTGTCTTGCCATGTTATGGTCCCATCCGTAGTGACTCCGCCGGTATCGTTCCATGGGGGAGGAGCTGTAGTAGTACCGGATACGCCCGCCGTGATCACCTTCTGGATGTGTCCCGAGCTATCTACAATCGTGTCGCCAAGCGTGTATGCGGTCGAGGGTTGCCACGATGAGCCAGCGGCATCGACCAAAGCAAAGATGACGTTGCCGTCTCCTGAAACTCCGGCGGAAGCTTTCAAAATGTTCGGCGGAAATGTTGCCCACGGCACTGGCAGAGGTGTGGAACCAAGACTAAGCAAGGTCAATACTTGCAGCGTGCCGGAAACCGGATTAAGCAGTCGAACGCCGTCAGTCGAGATGACGAGCGCCTGTGAACTGTTGCCAAAGGCGACAGCCAGGACACATGCTCCGCCTGAATCCAGACGGGTCTGATTACGCGAGTTTACAAGATCAATCACGGTCAAGACTTGAAACTGTGGGTTCGCTGGGTCGCAGGGTGGGTTCGGAGGTTGATTCGGGCTTTGGTTCGAAGCTACGTTCGGAAAGGGGTGGTAGTGTCCGACAACAAGATAACGGCGATCCGGCGAGAGGGCCAGCGTGGATGGTTGCTGCGCCACCATTATCGGCGATTGGAGGGATAGGTTCGCCATCGAAACGACCTCGATACGGTTGGCTGTAAAATTCGTGGCGTACACCACGCCGCGGCCTTGATCGAGCGCTATATCCGACACCTCGCCGCGAATTTGGATGATGGAACCGAAGGTGCCAGCCAGATTTGTTCCGCTCAAGGCGATCAGCAACCAAGCTATGGCAAGGCCGCGAGTGATCACCTTTCCCATAGAACGCAATTCGTCCTGTCGATTCGACTGTTTACCGAAAAGCAAAAACATACGCGGATTCTCAACGAAGGCCACCTATGCTTGGGCGGCGGAGCCAGACCCCCCTTTGTGCACGCCTACTTCCAAAAGAAACGAGTCCTCATATTCATGCGGCTGCTTTGCCAAGCGCTGGTCCGATGTGACGTAAGCCTGCGAAAATGCTGTGAGATCGCGCGGTATGGACCACACTGCGAACGAAAAGTGGCCCGAATCAGGCCCGGCGGAGACGTGCTACTGGGCTGTATCCATCCGTTCTCGCAAAGTACTAGGGTTGTGCTCAGCCGGACACACTACATCTTCGTGGTTGCGCCGCTGCCCGGCGAATGGGCGCCGCATGTCGACCGCCAGGATGCGGCGAAAAAAAGATCGCGCATAGCATCCCGGCACCCGGCGCGTTCCGCATACACTATAAGATCGGGATGCCGTCCGCATGGCCAAGCTGCTGAAGCGCTACTGGTATTCGATCGTCGTATTCTTCTCCATTTTGGGGCCGGGTATGATCACCGCCAACGTAGACAACGATTCCGGCGGGATCTATACCTATTCGCAGGCGGGCGCTAAATACGGCTACCTGCCGCTGTGGAGCCTCGTGCCGATCACCCTGCTGCTGATCGTCACCCAGGAGATGTGCTCGCGCATGGGAGCCGTCACCGGCAAGGGGCTGGCTGACCTGATTCGCGAAGAGTTCGGCCTGCGCGCCACTGTCTTCATGATGGCCACGCTGGTCTTCGCCAACGCCACCAATGTCATGGCCGAATTCGCCGGCATCGCCAGCTCGCTTGAGCTCTTTAACATCAGCCGCTACATTTCCGTGCCGCTCTCCGCCGCCGCGGTCTGGCTGGTGGTGGTCAAAGGGACTTATCGCAGCGTGGAAAAGATCTTCCTGGGCGCCTGCGTCATCTACGTGACCTACATCATCTCAGGCTTGCTGGTAGAGCCCAACTGGCGCCTGGCCATCATCTCCACGGTCAAGCCCACGCTGATGCTCACGCCGGATTTCATCGCCCTGCTGATCGCGTTGATAGGCACTTCGATCGCTCCCTGGATGCAGTTCTACCTGCAATCCGCAGTGGTCGAGAAAGGCATCAGCGCCAAGGAATACGTGCAGTCGCGGCTCGAGGTGATCATCGGCTGCGTGATTACCGATGTGGTTGCGTTTTTCATCATCGTGGCCTGCGCCGGCGCCATCTGGAAGGTGCGGCCGCGCGACATCGAGACTGCCGCGGATGCAGCCCTGGCCCTGAAGCCCTTCGGCAAATATGCCTATCTGCTGTTCAGCGCCGGACTTTTCAACGCCTCCCTGTTCGCCGCCAGCATCCTGCCGCTTTCGACCGCTTATGCAGTGTGTGAAGGGTTGGGCCTCGAAGCCGGAGTCAATAAGCGCTTTGGCGAAGCGCCCATTTTTTACTGGCTCTACACGCTGCTGATTGTAGGGGGCGCCGGCGTCATTCTGATTCCCGGTTTCCCGCTGGTCAAGGCTATTCTCACATCCCAGATGATCAACGGAGCGCTACTGCCCGTGGTCTTGATCTTCATGATCCTGCTGATCAACAAACGCTCGCTGATGGGCGAGTGGGCCAATTCGCGGTTCTATAACGCCGTGGCGTGGGTCTCGGTAGTCATCATTATCGGGCTGACGCTGGCGCTGGTGGGCATCACCGTGCGTGGCGCGTAGTATCCAGGCTACCGGGCCGGCTGAATCGCGAAATCCCACACCTGCATGTTGACCTTGCCAGGCGTGTATTCGACCACCGCGTACTCCCCAGGCTCCAACGGTTTGGCCGGCCAGATCTTGTACAGCCCGTCCTGCGTAAGCTGTTTGCGGAAGATGGCCACCTCAATCGGTTCTTCCACGATTTCCTTAGTCACCGGAACAATGGTCATTTTCTCCACGATCCGTACGCCGTGCTCGGGGGTCAGCTTGATGATTCCAAAGCGCTCTTCGTTGGACAACTGAATGAAGTACTCGTGCTCCGGGTCGGTCAGGACCGTGGCGGAATGCGTACCATCTAACTCTAATGTAGCCTTACCGGTAACCATCGGAATCGGAGAAAGCACTTTAAGGACGTTGCGGCCTTTGTTGTTATGCACCTTGGCTTCCGCCACCTTGATCGGCCTGGCGGTATTGTTCTCCAGATAATAGGCGCCGGGGTCCTGCGGAATTTTGGCGATCTCCTCGCGCAGGCCTCGCTCGGCCTGGTCCTCTTCGGAGATTACCTTGGCCTCTACCTCGATCTCGTTCTTGCGCTCCGCTACTTCGGACTCGGTGCGTTTGACGTCCACCAGGGTGAGTGGAATCTCCTCCCACTGGCTGCGTTCCACGCTGTAGTAGCGGACCCGATCCGCCTCAACCTTGTATTCGCGCACAAGGTGATAGCTACCATCTTTCAGGTAAAGCTTTACGTTTGCCGCGAAGGCTGAAAGGGCAAAAACGAAGAGCGCCACAAAAACTCTGCGCATATTTCCTATTGACTAGTGTAGCGCCGGCGGCGTTTCCGGCAACAGCGCTTCGATGCGGCGGGACAACTCCTCCTCCGTCATCCTGGTGGGAGTGTACAGCCGGACAACACCCTGCCGGTCGATCAAGACCAAAGTAGGAGTTGCGCTTACGCCATAGCGCAGCATCATAGCTTCGCTGATGGGATGCGGAGCGCCGGCGAGCCCCGCGTAGGATGTCTTCCAAACGCGTTCGATCTCCTGATCCTCCTGCACGGCGGTGGGATGCTCCACCTTGGGTACATCTCCGTAGCGGCGCGTAGGCGCGACCACGCGCAGGCCGCGCGGCTCGTATTTGTCTTTCAGCCGCGCGATGGTTGGCCCTTGCGCCTTGCAGTCGCTGCACCAGTGCGCCCATAAGAACAGCAATACCGGGCTCCCACGATATTTCTCATCGAGCTCAGGCGCAGGCTTGCCCTCCAGTGTGAGCAGGTCGAGATTTTTTTGGATACGGGACTGAATGTGCCAGGTTTTCCAGTGAGGCAACTGCGCCTCGAGAAATGCGATGGCTTGATCGCGGCTCCCGGCGGCCGCCATGGTCTGCGCCTCTACTTCAATCGACGTACCTACGGCGGATTCAAGGAAATCATCATCCTCAACGTGCTTGCTCTTCAGAAGGTCCGCCACTAGCGCCTTGGTCTCGGCGAGATGATGAGTGGCCGCCTCGGACTTGCCCAGCATCAACGCGCCCCGCGCCAACCAAGCAAGCGCGGCAGCATATTGCGAGTCCGCTCCATGCGCCAGATGGTAGTCCTCGGCGATTGCCTCGGCGCTGAACAGGTCGCCGGCCGAAAGCTTGTAACGCACCTCGCTGACCACGGCCGCGGAAGCCGGAAGGACCAGCGGCAAAAGCAGGAGCAGGTCCAACTCCCTGTGCCACATGGCTCTGAGCATAACATCTCATGCTGTGATCGAACTGCCATAATAGAATTCACATGAAGTATCGCAAACTCGGCAGGACGGGCTTCGAAATCAGCGAGATGGGATACGGCGCATGGGGTATCGGCGGACACCAGTGGCTGGGCGCGGACGATCGGAAGTCTCTGGCGGCTCTGCGGCGCGCCATCGAACTGGGCCTGAATTTTATCGATACCGCACTGGCCTACGGCGAGGGGCATAGCGAACAACTGGTGGCCCAGGTGGTGCGCGATGCCGGCCGCCAGATCTATGTCGCCACCAAGGTCCCGCCCAAGAATTATCTGTGGCCTGCGCAGCCAGGCATCGGCATCGAGCAGGTCTTTCCTTACAACCATATTTTGCGATCGACCGAGCAGAGTCTCAAGAACCTGCGCGTCGAGGCCATCGATCTGCAGCAACTGCACGTCTGGAATCCGGAGTGGATCGATCGCGATGAGTGGCGCAGGGCCTTCGAAGAACTGAAGCGCTCCGGCAAGGTTCGCGCCGTGGGTATCTCGATCAACGATTATCAGCCGGATTCAGCGCTTGAAATTATCGAGACTGGCCTGATCGATAGCGTGCAGGTCATCTACAATATTTTTGATCAGAGTCCGGCGCGCCGCCTCTTTCCTCTGGCTCAGCAACACGACATCGGAGTGATCGCCCGCGTTCCCCTCGATGAAGGCGGCCTGACCGGCAAGATCGACGAGGAGACCACATTTCCGGATGGCGATTTCCGCAACGAGTACTTCAGGGGCGATCGCAAAAAGCAGGTCAGAGAACATGTGGAGAGTATCGAGCGCGATCTGGGATCGATACCGGGGAGCCTGCCGGCGCTCGCTCTGCGTTTCTGCCTGTCGCATCTCGCCGTAACTACGGTCATTCCGGGCATGCGCACGCTTAAGAATGCGGAGGCAAATTGCGCCGTGCCGGATAAGGGACCGCTGCCTGCTGAAACTCTGGCTATCCTGCAGCGGCACGCCTGGGACCGCAACTTTTACGACTAATCCGTAAGTTCGATCCCCCATTGGGATATTTGAACCGTTCAGGCTTCCAATTCGTTAAAACAGAAAGAGCGTTTATGCGAAAACTGATTGCTTGTGTAGTGTGTTGGTACGCCGCCGGCCGCGCCTACGGGCAGCTCCAGATGCCGGATTTCAGTCAGAACCACGGCGCGTGGTTCTCCGGCATTATGCGCGATTATGCGCCGCGTTATGTGCCGCCGGTGGATTTCTCCAACACCAACCGGCTCGATCAATTGATGCGCGCGGGCCGCATCTATCTCTCGCTTCAGGACGCCATTGCTCTGGCGCTGGAGAACAATCTCGATATCGAAAATGCGCGCTTCGGCATCCTGATTGCGGAATCGGACCAGTTGCGCGCCAGCGCCGGCCAGTTGCTGCGCGGTCTGAACACCAGCATCAACCAGGGGCCCTCTTCGACCGCGAGCGGCGTGCTGGCGGGAGCCAGCGCCCTCGGCACCACAGGTACGGCCAGTGCCATTACCGGGCAAGGCGGCATTCTCAGCGGCGTCAACGTGCAATTGGCCGGCGCGCCCATTCCTAACCTCGATCCCACCCTGTATGCCACCGAGCAGCTTTTCCACACGACCCAGCCGCTTACCAGCACGCTGGTCACAGGCACCAGCGAGCTGATTACCTCGTCCAACGCTCCCACCGTCGGCATCCAAAAAGGCTTCTTGAGCGGCACCACCGTAGGCGTGCAGATGAGCAATCAGTGGATCAATCAGAACTCGCCAAGCAACGACTTCAATCCCAGTATCGCTTCCACTGTCAGTTTACAGGTAAGCCAGAATCTGCTGCAGGGATTCGGCTTGTCGGTGAACAGCCGCGCCATCAGGGTAGCCCGCAACAATCGGAAAGTGTCCGACCTGGTCTTCCGCCAGCAGGTGATCGCCACCGTGTCGAGCGTGGTGAACCTCTACTGGGACCTGGTGTCTCTGGATCAAAACCTGAAAGTGAAGCAGCAGGCCGTACAACTGAATCAGAAGCTGTACGAAGACAACAAGAAGCGCGCGGAGCTGGGAGCGATCGCGCCGCTCGACATCGTACAGGCGGAAGCCGAGCTGGCCTCTGCGGAAGGCGACGTAACCACCGCCGAAACGCAGGTGCTGCAACAGGAGATGATCCTCAAGAGCGTGCTGAGCAAAAGCGGGGTGGACAGCCTGGCGGTGATCGACGCACGGGTGATCCCCACTGACAGTATTCAACTCCCCGAGCACGAGCCTGTACGCCCTGTCCAGGATCTGGTGGCGGAGGCGTTCGCTGACAGGCCGGAAGTAGAGCAGAGCCGCCTGGGCCTCGAAAACAGCCGTATCAATATTAAAGGCACCCGGAGCGCCCTGCTGCCTACGTTATCCGTTTATGGCGTGCTACAGAACCACGCCCTGGCAGGCCAGTTGAATACCATTCCCTACCCGCCCGGTTATCTGCCTCCAGGCTCCGGCTTTGTCACCGGTTCGGGCAACCCTAACCTGTTTTTCCTGGGGGGGTATGGAACAGTATTGTCGCAATTACTAGATCGCAACTTCCCGGACTACGGAGTGGGCTTTAACCTGAACATGCCACTGCGTAACCGTTCCGCCCAGGCCGACCTGATTCGCGACCAGCTAAACCTGCGGCAACAACAGATTAGCGACCGCGAATTGCAGAACAACATCAGGCTCAACGTGGTCAATGCCCGGATCGCCGTGCAGCAGGCGCGTGCCGTTTACGATACAGCGGTGAGGGCTCGTGTCCTCCAGGAACAGACCCTCAACGGAGCACACCGCAAGTACGACTTGGGGACTTCCAGCTTTCTGGATGTGATCCTGGTGCAACGCGACCTCGTCACACGGCAATCCGCGGAAGTTACCGCGCTCAATACTTACATTACGGCCCGCAACAATCTGGAGACCGTCACCGGCGAGATCCTCAAGGATCACGACATCTCGATCGATGAGGCGCTGGCCGGCAAGGTCGAGCGCCCTCCGAGCGCCCTGCCCGTGCTCGACCCGGACAGCAAGTGATCTTCAGGCGCCGGCAGCGGGGCGGGCTTCATGCCACGCAAAAACGTTTCCGCGTGCCGCGCTGGTCCGGGGCGGCCCAGCAGATAACCCTGCACCTCGTCGCAGCCAAGCACGCGGAGTAGATCCAGCTCTTTTTCGGTCTCGACGCCTTCGGCCGTAGCGGTCATACGCATGCTGTGCGCGAGCCCGACCACTGCCCGTACTACGGGCTGAGTTTTTCCCAGACGCCGCATGTCCTCGACAAAGCAGCGGTCGATCTTCAGATTGTCAATCGGAAGGTGCTGCAAGTAACTTAGCGAGGAATACCCGGTGCCAAAATCGTCGATGGAGATATTCACACCGAGGTTCCGCAGATCGGCGATCTGCTGCGCGGAGTCCGCAATATCGCGCATGAGCATCCCTTCGGTTAGTTCCAGGTCCAGAAAGCGCGGCTCGATGCGGTGCCTGTGCAGCGCGGCGGCGACTGTGTCCACCAGATGTGCGCGGGTGAACTGCAGCGCCGAGACGTTGACCGCGATCCTGACGGGCCGGTATCCGGCGTCCTGCCACAATCGGTTTTGGCGGCACGCCTCATCGAGCAGCCACGCGCTCATGGGGATGATGAGACCGCTATCTTCAGCCAGCGAAATGAACCGGCCGGGCATTAGCAATCCCCACTTGGGATGATCCCACCGCATGAGGGCTTCCATGCCGGCCAGCTCGCCGGTCGCCACGTGAAATTGCGGTTGATAGTATAAAGTCAATTCTTTGCGGTCGAGTGCGCGGTGCAGATGGCTTTCGATTTCCAGCCGCTCGTTGGCCGCCGAGTTCATCTCCGGCGAGAAGCGTTGAAAGCGGTTCTTCCCGCGGCTCTTGGCAACATACATGGCCACATCGGCGTTCTTCTGCAGGGTCGCGGAATCATCCCCATCGTGGGGAAAAATGGCTACGCCCACACTCACGCTCACGAACAGCTCGCGGTCACCGATAGAAAACGGTTTCTCCATAGCGGCCACCAGTCGCTCGCCCATGCTTTCGACCTCACGCGGATCCTCGATGCCTACCAGCACCGCGATGAACTCGTCGCCCCCGGTGCGCGCCAGAGTGTCGGCCTCGCGTACCGCGCTTTGGAGCCGTTGTGCCGCCTGAACCAGCAGTATGTCTCCCACGCCGTGACCGAGCGAATCGTTGATCAGCTTGAAGCGGTCCAGATCCAGGTAGACTACGGCAGCCATGTTGTTCTGACGGCGCGCCAGGGCGATAGCCTGCTGTAAGCGATCGTCCTGCAACAGGCGGTTTGGCAAACCGGTAAGCGAATCGTGCTGTGCCTGATAGGCTAACCGGTTGGTGATCTGGCGGTGTTCGAGCGCGATGGAAGCCAGTTTCGCCTCGCCGTCCAGAAACACCTGCTCGGCTTCCTGCAGCGGACCGGCCTGACATCGATAGATCTCCAGGGCCCCCAGCACGCGGCCGTCATAAGCCCGTATGGGAACCGCCACGTGTCCTTGCCGGCCCCGCAGGAGTGCCTTCTGAAGCTGCGAGTCATACCACACCGAAGGGCTTTCGTCCACCAGCGAAACGCAGACCGTGGTCTCCGGACAGCAGTGTTCGATCATTTCCGCCAGCCGCTGCAGCACGGCCTCGATCGGCTTATTTTGAGCCACCATTTCCAAGGCTTCCCGGCGATGATGTTCCAGCCGTTCGTTGCGCTTCCTTTCGCTGACGTCCCGGGCGATTCCCTGAAAGCCCGCGGGCGTGCCATTCTTGAATTGCATCCGGAGGCTGACCTCGACCGCAATTCGTCTGCCGCTACGCGCCATCAGCTCGAGCTCGATGGATCCCGGATGACCGCCTCCAAACTGTACCTGGAGCATCTCGTACATGGCTGCCCTGTGCTCCGTAGGAACAAGTTCCCGTACATTCATGCAAAGGATCTCCGGGCGGCTAAAGCCCGTCAGTTTCTCTCCGGCGCGATTGGTGGAGGTGAACTGTCCCGACAGATCTACGGTGAAGATGGTGTCGGTGGCATCCTCAACCAGTTTGCGATAGCGCTGCTCGTTTTCGCGCAGCGCCTCCTCCATGTTCTTCTGATCGGTAACGTCCCGGGCGTTGGTAACCACCGCGCCGACACCGGGCTCTTCGAGCAAATTGATTCCCTCGACGTCGAACCACCGCCACGACCCATCCCCTCGCCGGAGCCTTAGCTGCGCGCGAAGCTGGCTACCGGGCTCGCCCACCAACTCGCCGAACAACCTTCGCGCATACGAAACATCGTCCGGATGAAAGGATTGAAAAATGTCAACGCCGCGCCGCGATAACCCGTCGTTACTGAACAGTACGGTGCCCTGAGCATCCAGCAGGGTAATCGCGTCGCTTGAATTTTGAACCAGTTTGCGGAAGAGCTTTTCACTTTCGAACTGCGCATCCTGCCGGAGAACATCGCTGCGGGGAAGCAAGTCAGGCGCCTCACACAGCAGAGCGTCCCATGGGTAGAGCTTAGTAGCCGGCGACTGCTCCGCGGTTTGACGATTCACTCTGGATTGATCGTCAAAACTGGCTGGAAGTTTAGGACGCGCAACCATACAGGACTAAAGTCCTGTAGTACTGAAGCGATCTTTATTTGACCTGAGGTCTTGACCTTAGGTCCGTCGAGAAATTAGATTACAGTCAGTGGAACAACGACGAACCAGGCGGTTTTCTCTTCAATTGCCACTTGCCATCACGCGCAATGGCGCGGAGCGCGTCACGCAATCCAGCTACACGAAAAACATCAGTTCCGGAGGAGTGTTGTTCACTTCCGAACGGGAACTCGACGTGGGCGGTCCCCTGGAATATGTCATCACACTGGGTGCTCCGTCGGACCAGCCCGTTAGCCTCCGCTGCATTGGCAAAGTCGTGCGGTATCAGAGGTCAACCGATAGCAGCGAGCCGGTTTTCGACATCGCCGCAACGCTCGAGCGCTACGAGTTCGTCCGCTCGGAAAGTTAGCGCTCGGTCCGTGTTGGCGCGCGGCCCGTTGCGCCACGTTGCGATCGTTTCCCTTTTCGTGTACCTTAGCAAAGAAAAGGCGAAACTCGCATGGATCTCACGCTGCGTTTTCCCGAACTTCCGCAGGCTATGGCTGCTGAGCAGCGCCCCGCGCTCGAAGCGGCGTTGACGCACTTCCAAGCCGCGCTCGGCGAGCCCGGGTCGCCGGTCCGTGCAATTCGCCATGAGCCCGCCGGTAACGGTACCTTTGCGGACCTGCCCGCGTCCCTCCACCCCGCCCTGCGCCAGGCTTTGGAGGATCGTGGCATCCACCAACTGTATTCGCATCAGGCGGAGGCCTTCGAGCTGATCCTTCAGAACCAGAACGTAATCGTGGTCACGCCCACGGCCAGCGGCAAAACGCTGTGCTATAACCTGCCCGTTCTGAACTTCGTCGCGGCCGATCCGGGCGCCCGCGCGCTGTATCTTTTTCCGACCAAGGCGCTGGCCGAAGACCAGCTCCATCAGCTGCAAAGCGCAATCGACCAAATGGGATCCGAAATACGCGCCTTCACTTTTGACGGCGATACGCCCCAGGACGCCCGCAAGGCCATACGCCAGCGCGCCAACATCGTACTGACCAATCCCGACATGCTGCACAGCGGCATCCTGCCTCACCATACACGCTGGGCAAAGCTGTTCGAAAATCTCCGCTACGTGGTCATAGACGAGCTGCACTATTATCGAGGTGTCTTTGGCAGCCATCTGGCGAACCTGCTGCGGCGGCTGCGGCGCATTTGCGACTTTTACGAAGCGAAGCCAACCTTCATTTGCTGTTCGGCAACCATCGCCAATCCGCGGGAGCTGGCCGAGGCGCTCACCGGAGCGCCCTTCCGCCTGGTCGATTCCAACGGCGCTCCGCGAGGCGAAAAATTTTTCGTCTTCTACAATCCGCCGGTGGTGAACCGCCAGTTGGGCATCCGCCGCAGTTACATCAATGAAGCGCGGCGCCTGGCGCTGGAATTCATCGAGCGCCGTTTGCAGACGCTGGTCTTCGCCAACAACCGGTTGGCTACCGAGCTCCTGGTCACCTACTTGAAAGACGCGCTCGAGCGCGGGCCTCTGCCGGGCGGCGCGGTGCGCGGATACCGTGGAGGATATCTTCCGCGCGAACGCCGCGAAATCGAACGCAAGCTGCGGGATGGCGAGATTCGCGCGGTGGTAGCTACCAATGCGCTCGAGCTGGGCGTCGATATCGGTTCGCTGGATGCCGTAGTGATGGCCGGCTATCCTGGCACCATCGCCTCTACGTGGCAGCGCGCCGGCCGCGCCGGACGCCGCCAAAGCGCATCGGCCGCCGTGCTGGTAGCTTCGAGCGCGCCGCTCGACCAATACATCATCGAGCACCCCGACTACTTCTTCGGCCGTTCGCCCGAGCATGCGTATATCAATCCGGATAATCTCGAAATCCTGCTGGCGCATCTGAAGTGCGCGGCTTTCGAGCTGCCCCTGCAAGAGGGTGAAAAGTTCGGCGCGCACGACACCACCGAACTCTGCGGCTTCCTCGAAGAAGCCGGCTTTCTGCACCGCTCCGCCGGCGCCTGGCACTGGACCTCGGAAACCTATCCGGCCGATGCTACCAGCCTGCGCTCGGTATCGAGCGACAACTTCGTGGTCGTGGATATCTCAGCCGATGCGGACGTGATTGCCGAGGTCTCCTTCCCCACGGCGCTCTCGACGCTGCACGAAAAAGCCATCTACTTGCACGAAGCCCGCCAGTATCATGTGGAGCGTTTCGACTATGAGCAGCGCAAAGCTTACGTGCGCCGCGTGGATTGCGATTATTACACCGACGCCATCGATTACACACGCGTCCAGGTGCTCGAGGAATGCGAGAGCCAGCCGCTCGCAGGCGCGCGCCAGTGCCACGGCGACGTGCGCGTCAACCGCCAGATCGTAGGCTTTAAGAAGATCAAGTTCTACACGATGGAAAATGTTGGTGCAGGCAACCTCTCGATGCCCGAACAGGAGATGCATACTACCGCGTTCTGGCTACATTTCCCGGCCGAATTTCTGGCGCGTTTCACCGATCTGACGCCTACCGAAAAGCAAAGCGGCCTGGCGGGCCTGGGCAACGCGCTGCGCACCGTGGCGTCGCTGCTGCTGATGTGCGATCCACGCGACCTGGGGGTAGCCTTTAGCGAAGAACCCAACCTTTATCTGTATGACTCCTACGCGGGTGGTATCGGGCAGAGCGCCCCACTCTATCGTCTGACACCGCGGCTGCTGCGGCTGACGGCCGAGTTGCTGGCCGGCTGCGAATGCGCGAGCGGGTGTCCCTCCTGCGTGGGACCCATCGGGGAAACGGGCGAGCGCGGAAAGGAAGCGGCCATGAGAATCCTGGGGGAATTGCTTCGGGGCTGAAGAGGGCGTGGCTCGGTGACGATCACAGCAGCGAGCGGCTGCGCGGGTGCGCCTGTCATTGCATTCTCCCCAGCGGCAATGCAACGAAACTCGTGTGATAAATCCGCTGGACCGCCTTGCGATAATCCCCCGCCTTGGCCCAGAAGATATTAGCTACGAACGTCTGCGGATTGCGGTCGTATAACGGGAACCAGCTCGACTGGATCTGGACCATGATCCTGTGTCCCTTCAAAAACACGTGGTTTGCCGTAGGCAGAGCGAAGCGATAGACGAGAGGCTTGTCCGGTTCAATAGCCTTCGGCGTTTCGAGGCTCTCGCGATAACGGCCGCGGAAGATATCGGCCGACACCATCAGTTGATAGCCACCCAACGCCGGCTGCCCGGCTACTTCGTCGGGATAGACATCGATCACTTTAATCACCCAGTCCGAGTCCGTCCCACTGGTCGATGCGACCAGGTTAGCAACCGGCTGCCCGCTGATTTTCACCGGCGCGGTCAGATCGTCGGAAACGTACGCCAGGACATCCGGGCGCCCGGACGCCTCCCGCTGGTCGTCGACCAGCCATTGGGACCAGCTCTGCCGCTTGTCGTCGCCGATAGGGCGCTGGCGAAAGGGCACAGGCTTGGCGGGATCGGATACATATTCGTCATACGCCGCATCGCCTGCGCCCGGAGCGGCGAAACTTAGCTTGAGATCCGCCGCGAGATACAGCGGCGCCGCTTGGCCGGGCGGCCAGGAGTTCAAACGGCGCCACGCATTCGTCCCCGTTTCAAACGCAGTCACCGGGGCGACGCCGGCGGCCGGCGCGCCGTCCTTCAGGTATTGGTCGAGGAACGGACGCAGAATCTCGCGGCGGAAATACATTCCAGTATCGCTATTGAATTTGATGGGGCCGAGCGAGCTGCCGTCACCGATCTCCTGGCCGTGATGCCATGGGCCCATAACCAGAAACACTTTGTCATTGTTGGTGTCCTTCGGCTTGATCGCTTTATAGACGGCGATCGCGCCGTAGATATCTTCCTGGTCCCAGAGGCTGTGGACCAGCATCACGGGCACTTGCAGCGGTTCGGCGGCGAGCACGCGGTCGACAGCCTGGTCGCGCCAGAACGCGTCGTAGCTGGGATGCGCTAAAATTTTCCGCCAAAATCCGAGCGGCTCCAGTCCGTGGCGCTGGCCCAGTTCGCCCGCCGATACTGCCTGCAGGAACATGTCGTAGTCGTCATAGTGCCCCGACCACCACTTGACGTCGGAGCCGCGCGTCGCCTCCTGATCGTAGATGTAAGTGAGATTCGGCTGGCGAAACGCACCGTTGTGGAACCAGTCGTCACCCATCCAGCCATCCACCATCGGATTCATAGGCACGGAAACCTTGAGCGCGGGATGGGGATGGACCAGCGCCATCAAAGGTAAAAATCCGTCGTAGGAAATACCGAGGATGCCGACCTTGCCGTTGGTTTCCGGGATGTTCTTGATCAGCCAGTCGATCGTATCGTATGTGTCCGTGGCGTGATCGACGGGCGTGGGATTCTGTGGCCCGTGCACAGGACGATTCATGACGTAGTCGCCTTCCGAGCCGTGCTTGCCGCGTATGTCCTGGACCGCGCGTATATAGCCCCCCTCGATGATCACGTCGGTGGCATTGTCGTAGCCGTAAAGAACCGGTCCAAGGTGAGAGCTTTGCGCGTGGCTGGTGAGCTCGGTGGCGTTGTAGGGCGTGCGCGTGAGCAGAATCGGCGCGGCGCCGGCGCCTTTCGGCACCAGAATCACGGTGTGCAGCTTGACGCCGTCGCGCATGGGAATCATGACCTCGCGGCGGGTGTAGTCGAAGCTGTTGTTCGAAGGAGTGAATTTGGCCGGCGTCTCGCTCGGCAGCGCTGGATAGGCGGCCGGCGGCGGAGCAGTTTGAGCGAATATCCGGATGCACCACAGGAGCTGTGAAACCAGGGCGATCTTGCGCATCAGCGGATTATAGCGAACCGGCTCGGGCGCTGCGGCGCTCCGTCTCGAGCTCCAGGTCGAGCAGCTTGCGTTTGAGCACGGCGCCCCAACGATATCCGCCGGTATCGCCGTCGCCGCGCACCACGCGATGGCAGGGGATTACTACGGCTACCGGATTGGAAGCGCAAGCACGCGCCACGGCCCGTGCGGCGCGCGGCTCTCGTAGCGCCTTGGCGATCTCGCCATAAGACCGCGTGCCGCCGTAAGGTATGGATTGCAGGTACTCCCAGACGCGGCGCTGGAACGCGGTAGCTTGAATATCCAGAGGAATATCCAGCTTCTGCAATCGCCCGCTCAAATGCTCTCGGAGCGCGCCGGCCCATGGACTCAAGAACGCTCGATCGGGCCGCAGGTCGGCAGCGGGAAATTCCGCCCGCAGCGCAGCTTCGAGGTCGGCAGCCGAATCGCCGAACTGAACCGCGCAGACGCCCTTTTGCGTTGCGCCGACCAGCAAACGCCCTACCGGGGTGTCGATCACGTCGTAGCTGATGGTGACGCCTGCCCCGCCGCGGCGATAGGCCATGGGGGTCATGCCTAATTGCGCGGCCGCCCGCTCGTATAGCCGGCTGCTCGATCCATAACCCGCGTCATAGAGCGCCGCAGTCACCGTATGGCCGTCGCGCAAGCCGCCTTTGAACGATTCCATGCGGCAGAAATCGGCATAGGCTCGCGGGGTGATGCCGGTGGCCGCCTTAAATGTCCGCTGCAGGTGAAAGGGGCTGAGCGCCAGTTGGCGGCTGAGCCCCGCCAACGTTACGGCTTCCTCGAGATGGCGCTCCAGATAGCGGCAAATCTTTTCCACCAACTCGGATTGCCCGTCACGCACCCGCTCGCGCTCCGGCTTGCAACGCAGGCACGCCCGAAAGCCGGCCTGCTGGGCCGCCTCGCGCCGCGGGAAGAAGATCACGTTTTCCCGCCGCGGACGGCGCGAGGGACACGAAGGGCGGCAATACACGCCGGTCGAAATCACGGCGTAAAAAAACACGCCGTCCATGCGCGCGTCGCGGGATTCGAGCGCCTCCCAGAAGCTCGCCTTCCAGTACTCCTGTTCGTCTTTCGAAATGGTCGCCACACGGTTGCCGCTCACGGCCGCATCTGTCGTTGCATGTATCATACATCCAGCCTAGCGGCGCGGCTCGCGGACGGCTATCCGTTACTTGCGGCCAAACTACATTTCATCCCTGGTCAACTGAAGCGCCGGTACGAGAATCCAATATCTGACTACGCAACGGCCGGACCAGCAGGGTCAGGATAAAGCCCACTGACAGAAGCACTGCCAGCAACCGCAAGGGTGTGTCGTAAATATGGATTCTGCTCATGCCGGGGGTGAGCGCGGCCTTAGCGCGGTTGGAAAGCTCGGTGATGATCACCGGCCCTGCGACCGCGGCCGCGCTCCACGCGGTCAGCAGCGATCCGTGTATGGCGCCTACGTTGTCCGCTCCGAAGATGTCCGCAAGAAACGCCGGCACGGTCGCGAAACCGCCGCCATACATGGTAAACACCACAAATAATGCCGCCTCAAACAGTACCCAGTTGCCACTCGAGGCCAGATGGGGAATCCACAGGAAAAGCGTCATCTGAGCAAGAAAGAAGATGATGTACGTATTGCGGCGGCCGATATAATCGGAAAACGAGGCCCAGAAAAATCGCCCGCCGGCATTGAACAGGCTGACGATGGAGACCACCGCGGCGGCTTCGAGCGCAGTCTTGTGAAACAGGTCCTGCATGATGGGAGAGGCCTGCGCCAGGATCCCTATGCCGGCGGTGACGTTGATGAACAGCATTCCCCACAGCAGGTAAAACTGCCGCGTTTGAAGCGCCTGGTTCCGGGTCACGCTGCGATCCGCGATCATTTGGTTGGATTTTGCGGGACGCACCCACCCGGGAGGCGCCCACCCCGCCGGCGGGCGCCGCAGAATGGACGCGCCGATCATCATGATGATGAAGTACGCTGCACCGAGCACCATCACCGTCCTGGCGACCCCCAGCACGCTGACGAAATATGCGTTCAGGTAGCCGGCCAAAAACGCACCGCCGCCGAATCCCATGATGGCCATACCCGTGGCCATTCCGCGGCGATCCGGAAACCATTTCACCAGGGTGCTGACAGGAGCAATGTAGCCCAGCCCGCATCCTATGCCACCCACCACGCCCATTCCGAGGAACACCAGCAACGGCTGCCGCACGGCGAGACCGACGCCGCCCATCAACAGCCCCACTCCGAAGAACACCGCCGCCGCCGTGGCGGCCACGCGCGGTCCGCGCCGCTCCACCCACGGACCACCGAAAGCGGCGCTCAGCCCGAGCAGCACAAGAGCCGCCGTGAACGTGGTGTAGGGCGGACGGAACCAGGCCGGGGCATTGGGAAACAGCGCGATGATCGGACGGTTGAACGTGCTCCAGGCGTACACCGATCCGATGCAAATATGCACCGTCACCGCGCCCACGGGAATGAGCCAGCGATTCAATGTGGTTACTGGCGCCGCCATGTGCGCCGGTGGGTGGCTTGGAGTCAGTTAAAGTACCCCGAGCACTTCCGCGGCGTGCCCCGCTGGCTTGACCTTGGTGAAGATTTTTTGGATTTTGCCCCGTTCGTCAATCACGAAAGTAGTGCGGGCGACCCCCATCACCTTCTTGCCGTACATATTCTTCTCCTGCCAGACGCCATAATCCTGAGCGATTTTCTTATTCACATCGCACAGCAGCATGAAGGGCAGGCATTCCTTCTCTTTGAAGCCGGTCTGTGCCTTCGCACTATCCGGCGAAACGCCGATGATCGCCGCGCCCTTCGTGTTGAACTGCGACATCGCGTCGCGAAACTCGCCGGCTTCTATGGTGCAACCCGGCGTGCTGGCCCGCGGATAAAAATATAAGACAACCTTTTTTCCGCGCAGGCTTTCCAAATCGAATGGCTCACCCTCGTCGTTCTCTACCTGAATGGCAGGAGCTTGATCGCCCTCTTTCAACATAGTCTCCTCTTCAACAAGTCACTCACCACCGCCGGATTGGCCTGTCCTCGCGAAGCCTTCATGGCCTGGCCGACCAGGAAACCAAGCACGGAGGTCTTGCCGCTCTTGAACTGTTCCACCTGCCTGGCATTGGCCGCCAGCACTTCATCCACGATCCTCTCGAGCATTCCGGCATCGCTGATCTGCCGCAGTCCTTCGCTCGCCATCACCGCCGCCGCGGACTCGCCCGCCGCAAACATCTTAAGGAAGATTTGTTTAGCAAGCTTACCCGAAATCTCGCCTTGCTGCAGAAGCTCGAGCAGTTCGCCAAGCTGCTCCGGGCCAACCGGCGATTCGTCGATCTCCTGGCCCGCTGCTTTGAGCGCGCCCATCAGATCCCCCATCACCCAGTTGGCAGCAGCCTTAGGCTGTCCCGACCGCACCGCCACCTTCTCGAAGTATTCCGCCGTCGCACGGCCGGCGGTCAACACCCCGGCATCATATCCGCTCAAGCCGTAGCTCTCCATGAAGCGCGTGCGTTTGGCCGCCGGAAGCTCCGGAATCTGCGCTCGAATCTCTTCCAGCCAGCGGCCACTTACACGTAATGGCGCGAGATCGGGCTCGGGAAAGTAGCGGTAATCGTGGGCGTGCTCCTTGCTGCGCATACCGGCCGTCTCTCCGGTATCGGAATTGAACAGGCGGGTCTCCTGCGGGACTGTGCCGCCGCCTTCCAAAATAGCCACCTGCCTGGCAATCTCGTAATCCAGCGCCAGTTTGAGAAACCGGAACGAGTTCAGGTTTTTCACCTCGGCCTTGGTGCCCAGGCGCACGGCGCCCTTCAGCCGCACCGATACGTTGGCATCGCAGCGCAGGTGCCCCTTTTCCATGTCGCATGTGGAGACATCTATAAATTCAAGCGTCTGCTTCAGCTCGGCCAGGTAATCGTAGGCTTCCTGCGAACTGCGCAGATCCGGCTCGCTCACGATCTCGATGAGCGGTGTGCCGCTGCGGTTCAGGTCCACATACGTATACCGGTCGGAATCCCTGAAACCGTCATGGATGCTCTTGCCGGCATCGTCTTCCATATGCACGCGAGTGATTCCGATACGCTTGAGCCCACCCTCGACCGGGATCTCCACCCATCCGTGCGCGGCCAAAGGCTCTTCATATTGCGAGATCTGATAGCCCTTGGGCAAATCCGGGTAAAAATAATTCTTGCGCGCAAAACGCGAAACCGGGCGTACCTGGCAATGGAGCGCCAGGGACGCTTTGATGGCAAGCTCCACGGCGGCACGATTCAGCACCGGCAGCGCGCCGGGCAAACCCAGACATACCGGGCAAACATTGCTGTTCGGCTGCGCACCGAAACCTGCCGGGCAGCCGCAGAAAATCTTGGTCACGGTGGCTAACTGGACGTGGACTTCCAGGCCAATGACGGGCTCATACCTGGCCATCGCTTCCGGCGGCGCGAGATCCATGAATGCCGACGACATTTCCTCCATTATATATGTGCGAGGCGCGCCCACTGTGGCTGTTGCGGCCCAACTTGACTGGCGTTAAACCGGGGCCTTACAATAGATTAACGAAAAAGTCCTTGTTCGGGAGGCGTTTGTATATGGTTCGCAAGCATCTTTTGTTTTCCTGCGTTTCCCTTGGTTTGATCCTGCCGGGTGTCTCCGTTTGCCAGGATGCGAAACCAGATCAAAAAGACGATCCGCAAAGTGCCGCTCCGGCGCGTGAAACAGTGGCCAAGCCGCTCACCGACAAACAGAAGCGGAAGCAGGCTGAAAAGCTCCGCAAGGAGCTTGAGACCCCATACAAAAAGTGGTTGAACGAGGACGTCGTCTACATCATCACCGATGAGGAGCGGGCGGCTTTCAAACGCCTGGCGAGCGACGAGGAGCGCGAGTCGTTCATCGAGTCGTTCTGGCTGCGGCGCGACCCCACGCCCGACACCGAAGAGAACGAGTTCAAGGAAGAGCACTACCGCCGTATTGCCTATGCCAACGATCACTACGCATCGGGCATCCCGGGCTGGAAAGCGGACCGCGGCCGCATCTACATCACCTACGGCCCCCCGGACGAGATCGAGTCGCATCCTTCGGGCGGCACTTACGAGCGCCCCATGGAAGAGGGCGGCGGTGAAACGTCCACCTACCCGTTTGAGCAGTGGCGTTACCGCTACATCGAAGGCATTGGCACCAACATCATTATCGAGTTCGTGGATCCGACCATGTCGGGCGAATATCATTTGACCATGGACCCATCGGAAAAAGATGCTCTATTGTACGTTCCCGGAGCCGGGCTCACGCTCATGGAGCAGATGGGAATGTCGACCAAGACGCAGCGTTTCCAGAATACCGACGGCACGCACCTCGGCCAGTCCTTCGGCGGTACGCCGGAGAGCATGAATGAATTCACCCGCCTGGAGCAGTATGCGAAATTGCAGAAGCCCCCGGTCATCAAGTTCAAAGATCTGGAAGCCGCGGTCAACTCCAAAATCACCTATAACATTCTGCCCATGAAGGTGCGCGCGGATTTCTTCCCGCTCACCGAAGCTTCTATCCTCACCAATGTCACCCTGCAGTTGGAAAACAAGGATATGCAGTTCCAGGCCAAAGATGGCGTGCAGAAGGCGGCCGTGAATATCTTCGGACGCATCACCACCATGACCCGGCGCGTAGTGCAAACCTTCGAGGATACCGTGGAAGTCACCAGCCCGACGGAGATGTTACAGGCTTATGCGCAGCGCTCCTCCATTTATCAGAAGTCGATTCCGCTGCCCCCCGGCACTTATCGCCTGAACGTGGTGGTCAAGGATTTAGTTGGCGGAAACATGAACAATTACGAGACCGCCCTGAACGTGCCGCATCTCGATATGGAGAAGCTCATGTCCAGCACCATCGTGCTGGCGGACCTGATTGAAAAGGTTCCGAGCCGCAGCATTGGAACCGGGCAGTTTGTGATTGGGACCAGCAAAGTCCGGCCGCGCGTGAATGATAGTTTCAAGCGCGATGAGAAGATGGGCATCTATTTCAAGCTGTATAATTTCGGGCCGGATGAAAAGACCCAGAAGCCCAGCGGCCAGATTCAGTATGAGGTGGTCAGGAACGGAAGCAATGAGAAAATTCTCGATTTCACCGAGGATGTGGGTAGCTTGCCGGGCGCGTCGGCTTCCCAGGTGACGGTCGAAAAATTGCTTCCGCTCACTAAGTTACAGCCGGGCCAGTACACGCTGAAGTTAAAGATTACCGACAAAAATCGGAACCAGACTCTAACACCGTCTGCCCAATTTACGGTAACCTAGACACAGCGGGTTTTTGGCCGCGGTGAGCTAAGCGTCTGATGATGAGCGGGCGAACGCACATCTCGATGGCCAGTGTGGTTCTCGGACTGGTATGCTTTTGTGCGCCCAGGCCCGTCACGGGCGCGGGCAGCGTGGCGCTCTCTGGAGTGATCACCGGCCTGGTAACGGACGGCGCGGGAGTTCCCCAGATGGGCGCTGCCGTAATGCTCTTCAGCCGGCAAGACCGCCTTTTTGAGAAAGTTTTCACAGACGAAAAAGGTGTCTTTTCGTTTGCCGGGCTGCTTCCCGACATCTATTCCATCCGTGTGACGCTGGCTAGTTTCGTTCCCGCGATCAAGAACAATATTCTGGTCCAGCCCGGCATGCGCAGCGCGCTGAATGTCAACATGGCGACGCTGTTCAGTTCCATCCGTCTGGTTTATCCCGCAGATCAGCCGGTTTTTATGCTGGACGACTGGAAGTGGGTACTCCGCACGGCCAATTCCACACGGCCGGTTTTGCGCCTGCTGCCCAAAGTAAGTCTGGACGAGCCCAAGCCGCACCGGGTGATATTCTCGGATACGCGGGGATTGCTGCTGCTGTCGGCCGGCGATGGCGCCCTGGTTTCGGGCTTTGGAAGTAGCGCCGATATGGGCACTGCCTTCGCCTTGGGCACTTCGCTATTTGGTACGAACCAGCTTCAGTTTGCGGGCAACGTCGGTTCGGGAGCCCAGTCAGGTATTCCGTCGGCAGCTTTCCGGACTACTTATAGCCGGAACCTTGGCTCAGCGAGTCCCGAAGCATCCGTCACGGTGCGCGAGTTGTTTCTACCCGGACGCATGGGCGCTGAGATCTTCGGCACCGACTCCGGAGTTCCTGTCCTGCGCAGCGTTACGATCAACCTCAGCGACCATACCAAGATTTCCGACGCGCTCTCGCTCGATTACGGCGCCGCGCTCGATTCGATCTCCTTCGTGGATCATCTGAGCTACTTCAGTCCGTATGCCCGCTTAACTTATTCGCTAGGCAACGGCGGCGAAATCGAGTTCGACTACACTACGGGCAACGGACGGCCGGAAGCGGCGGACTCCGGCAGCCTCGACGGCCAACTGCAGCGCGACGTGAATGCTCTGAGCCAGTTTCCGCTGGTATCGTTGCGCGGCGGCCACGCCGAAGTGCAGCGCGGCGAAGACTTCGAACTAGGCTATTCCCGCACCGTGGGATCGCGCAAATTCCGCGTCAGCGCCTATCATGAATCCGTCTCCAATCTGGCCTTGACCATTTCCTCCCCGGATGGTTTTCTGCCCTCCGGAGATATCCTTCCCGACTTCTTCTCCGGTACCGCGATGTTCGATGCGGGAAATTTCTCGAGCATGGGATATCTTGCATCGGTTACCCAGAAGGTCGGAGACAATCTCAGCGCCACGGTGACCTACGGCTCGATGGGTGCGCTCACGGCGGAGCGGGGCGACTTAGTGAGCCAGGATCCCGATGAATTGCGCTCGATGATTCACGTGGGACGGCAGTCCTCCTTGACCACGCAGGTGGACGGAACCGTGCGGCACACCGGCACACACATCGGGGCCAGCTATCAATGGGCCGACAATCGCTTTGCGGTGCCGGATCCTCTCGACTGCGCGCGCAGCATGCGTCCCGAGCCTGGATTGAATATTTATTTCCGCCAGCCCATTCCGGGATTGTCGGTTCTGCCATGGCGCATGGAGTTGAACGCGGATCTGCGCAATCTGTTGCAACAAGGCTATCTGCCGCTCTCTACCGTGGATGGCAGCCGCCTGGTGTTGATGGAAACCCCGCGCATGTTTCGCGGCGGCGTAAGCTTTATTTTTTAACTCCCGTAACTGTTAGCGCCCCGAAGAGCCAAATCCCCCCTCGCCCCTGCGCGACTCCTTCAGCTCGCCTTCTTCCCACTCGACCGGCTCGTAGCGGGCGATCACCATCTGTGCGATGCGATCCCCCGGTTGAATTTCGTAAGGCTCGCGGCCCTGGTTCAGCAGAATCACGCGGATTTCGCCCCGATAACCCGGATCGATGGTAGCAGGGCTATTGGGCAATGTAATGGCGTGCTTCAATGCTAAGCCGCTGCGCGGGCGAATCTGGGCCTCGTAGCCCGGCGGCAGTTCGATGCTCAAGCCGGTGGCCACCAGTTGCGGCGCGCCCGGCGCCAGGGTTACGGCTTCGACCGCACGCAAGTCCAGGCCCGCGTCTTCCTCCGGGCCGTGCGCATATGTGGGTAATGCAGCGTCCTGCCGCAATCGTCGAATTCGAATTCGCATGAATCCGTTATGATAGCTTCTTCATGCCGGAATCCAAACCAAGGCGCGTAATATCCGTTGCGCCGATGCCACCGGAAAAATGCGCGTACGCCCTGGCGCGCTACAGCCGGTCGCCGGACTCCATACGCCAATCGCTCGACTGGGTGCGCACCCATGACTCGCAAAAATTCCTGGAGAGCTTCTACTTTCAGTACGGGCATGCATCCATCGCCGACCTGGGACACACAGTGCTCTGTTTCGAAGGTCTTTCCGAACTCGCCGCCACCGAGATCGAGGAGGAGTCGCTGTGGGACGGTCAGGCGAAATCTTCCCGCTATCAGGATTTTTCAAGCGCCGGCTTTATTACACCGCCTGAGCTGACCGGCGACTGTGCAGAACAATATCAGATCGCCGCGCGCAAGCTGCTGGACGCCTACGCACGGGTCCATTCGCTCGCTGCTGAGTCGCTCGCGGAGCGCCTGCCCCGGCCGGCGGAGATGAAGCCGGATGTGTATCGCCGCAACCTCGCCGCGCGGGCTTTTGACGTTGCGCGCTATCTGCTTTTTTGGGGCATTCCCACCAACGTAGGGCAAGTCACCAGCATTCGCACGCTCGAAAAACAAATCCGGCGGCTGAAGGCGGCGCAGTACCTGGAACTGCGCGAACTGGGCGATGAGATCTCCGCGGCATGCGCCTCGGAGCCTGATTGCGTATGGGACCCGGGCGCCGCCCGCGAACTCCTGGCTCCTACGCTCGCGCGCCATGCCGATGCCGATGAATATCCGGCGCGCGCGCAAGCCGGCCTGCGCCGCTGGGCCGCGCAGAATCTGCCGCCTTCCCAGGGCGGCGAGGCCACGCGGGTCGATCTGTTGCGGCCGGCCGACGTGGCCGCCGACATCGTCGCCACGCTGCTGTATCCGGTGACGGACCGGCCCTTCCGCGAGCTTTACGAGATCGCGCGCCACTGGAACGCTGCGCGACGCGCCGAAGTGCTGGACGTCGCGCTCGAATCCCGCACCAGGCGCGACGATCTCCTGGCCGGGTTTCAAGGCGGCCTCTACGCCTACGACCTGGTGATCGACATTGGCGCATACCGCGACTTGCACCGTCACCGCCGCTGCCAGAAATTCCGGCAGAGCTACTCGGGCCGGCTCGGTTTCGACACGCCGCCCGTGCTGGAAGAAGCCGGTGCGTCGGCTATCTATCAGGACGCCATGGACGGCGCTCTCCACACCATGCACAGTCTGGCCGCGCCGGGGTCGCATTATCTGTTGCCCTTCGGCGCCCGCTCGCGCTTTCTCTTCAAGATGGATTTTGCCGAGGCCGAATACATCGCGCGCGTACGCAGCGGCGTGAAGGGACACTTCAGCTATCGCCAGATCGCCTGGGAGATGAAACTCAAAATGGAGCAACTCGAGCCGGAGCTAGGCCGCCTGATGGAGGCTACGCCGCCGTGGGTGGAAGATATGCTGAAGCGGTGAGAAGGCGCCGCTGCGCTCCTTTTCAATCAAGGTCACTCATGCCCCTCACGGAAGCGCACTCCGGCCTCCACCTCGTGCGGCAGATCCAGTGGCAGAATCCCTCCGGGGTCGCTCTGCCCTTCGGTCATCTCCTCGTTGTCCACTTCAATCGAGTAGTTCTGCCGCGGTTTGAGACCGACCACAAACACCGGCCCGGTTCCCGCAACTGCGACTTTGAACTGCTGCGAGTGCGCGCCAAACAAAATGGTGGCCGCGCCGAGCGGCAAGGGCGCCGCGTCCAGGTGCGGATCGACCACGGCCGCCTGACCCTCCTCAAATACCTGCAGCTCGCCATCGAAGTAGCCCAGCCACGTGGCCGACTCTTCCCAACTGGAGCGCACGAACAGGCGGCCGATGAGTTCGTCGTGAACGAACAGGGGCGCGTGGTAATAGCTGAGGCCCGGCTGGTAGGGATTGGCCCAAAGGAACTCGTACGGAGTGCCGAAGGTTCCGCGGAGCAGGTAATTGTCGTTCAACAGCCAGCCTTGCAGGATCTGGCTTCCCGGACCATTGCTGTCGAAGGCCACCATGCTCAGCTCCGCCGCCCTCGAGAGCGCCGCCAGCCGAAGGTCAGGTTCGCTCGAGGGATGCAGGGTGGCTGGAATGCGGTACTCATTCTCACCCGCCGGAAAGCTGGCGGGATAATGGCTCAGCAGGTGGATCATGGGCAGATCTTTGAAATACTGCGGGGCGCCGTCGCGCAGATCCAGGTCGCAGTTGTCGCGGACCGCATGCAGAATTTCGAGCAGCGCATAACTGTCGTTGAGCCGCAGCGCCTCGTGGCCGGCGTTGATGGCCGGGGCGGTCTGCGCTTCCCACCATTTGCGCACCACCTGTTCCAGCTCGCGGTCCGCCACATCGGGCAAGTGTCCCGCCAGCGCAATCGCCGCCAGCAGGCGCGAGCGAATGGCGCCGACAGACGCATCGCGCCGGGTCTCCTCTATGGTGCGCGCCAGCTTGGCGGCTAAAGCCCTGGACTCGGCTTCTGTGAGAATTTCCTGGCACCAGTCGAACACCAGCGAGAGCTGCCGCAGATCGGCGCCCGGGCCCAACGCCCAACGCACCGCTTGATGCCCCGCGTCGGCGTTGCCCGAGATCTGGTAGTACAAGGCGTTCGCGAACCCCGGCTCGGGCATGGGAGCCTTGCCCGCCATCAGAAGCTGGAACTGGTTCCAGCGCAGCGATTGCCGCTCGCGCTCGCGCCGCAGCAGCTTGAGCCGTCTGGCTGTCAGGAAGATGCGCGGGTGTGCCCCGTCTATGCGCAGGTTCTGTTCCTCGCTGCGTAACAAGCAGGGCAAAGTTGCCAGTAGCAACGCGAGCGGGAATATTCGAACGAGGTTCATCCACCCTGATTGTGTCATAGCGACACAGCGCGCGCCCAACAAGCCACGCTGTCAGACCACCTGTCCTCTACCACGTTGCGCAATTTCAGCAGGATACATCAGATTGACACTTGGTGGTCCGGTTGCTATTTTCGGTGGTGAATTGCCGAAGTAACTTTTAACCTGCCCTCTGCTGCAACAGGCAGGCGGAAGAGGAGTGAGCGCAATCCGACAGCGTGCTTGCGGGAGCCGGTGTTCGTAACAGCACTTGGGCTTGCTATTTTTCCCTTGTTGGTTGCATCAGAGGGGTTTTTTTTGAGACGGTTTCAGACGATCTTTCCCGGGATCGGAGGTTGCGGTAGTTGTCTGGCGTCCAGGCAAGGAAGTTGGACGCGGACCTTGCCTGGAGCGACGGTAATACGGTAGATCCAGACAGCCCGCCGCCCGATCCCCAGCCCAACCTAGGGCGGGCCGCATCGGAGGAGGCTCTAGCACGTCCAGAGAGCAGCCCCGGTGCGGTTTTTCTTTAGCGGACCGTTCCCTTCAAACACGTATAATTTGAGTAGGTGAGACGTCGAATCCTCTACGGCGGTGCCATCGTCCTGCTGGCGATTCTGGTGGCGCTGGTGGTGTGGCAGGGCTCCTTCAATTTCGGCAAGTACGGGCCCGCGGATCCGCAACAGACCTTTGTCTTCTGGGGCATCTCCAGCCTCATCTTCGTGCTGATGGTGACGCTGGGTTTTATCCTGGTGCGCACCGTGGTGAAGTTGTACATCGGCCGGCGCAGCGATCGCGAAGGCTCGCGTATTCAAACCAAGCTGGTGGCCGGCGCTCTGGCGCTCAGTATCACGCCCGCGCTGTTCCTGGTGCTGTTCAGCTACGAGGTGTTGAACCGCAACCTGGACAAGTGGTTCAGCCAGCCGGCCGAGTCTTCGCATCAGACCTTTGTGCAGATTTCCGAGACGTTGCGCAACGAGTTGAAGGACGAGGCTGAGCTGCAAGCTGCGCTGCTTGCCGCGCAGCCGGAAACCCGCCTGCTTTTGGTAAATGGCGCCAGGACGCTCGGGTTTCTGGACCGCTTCGCGCAACAGCAGGACCTGGCCGCGGCTGCCATCCTGCCCGCCCCGGGCGGCGTTCCGCTGGATTCGGTGGGGCCATATCCGATCCTTCCTTCCCGCGACGACCGCACCGTAATCGCCCGCCATCCCATCGTAATCGACGGGGCCATCCAGGGCGCCGTCGAACTGGCCTCGCGTGTACCCATAGACTTCGTCAAAAAGCAGCTCGAGATCGACAAGTCCGATCGCGACTTGAAAGAGCTGGCCGGCAACCGCCGCAACGTGCGTGTCTTCTATCTGCTGTTCATGGCCATGATTACCTTGTTCGTGCTGTTCGTGGCCACCTGGCTCGCCCTGTTTCTGTCCAAGCAGATCAGCGTGCCCATCTCGGCTCTGCTGCTCGCCGCTGGGGAAGTGCGCAGGGGCAATCTGAAATACCGCGTTAACGTGCAGGCCATTGACGAGCTGGCCAGTCTGGTGCGCGGCTTCAACGAGATGACCCAGGAGCTCGAGGCCAATAGCCGCGAGCTGGATGCCCGCCGCCGGTTCACCGAAGCCATCCTCGAAAGCATTCCGACCGGCGTCATCTCGATCGCCGCGGATGGCTCCATACGGCGCGTCAACCGTGCGCTGGCGCGTATGTTCCCGGCGGCGCAGGTGACCGCTGCCACGCGCCTGGAAGATCTCTTCTCGCGCGAGGATACCGCCGAGATCAAGTATCTGATGAAACGCGCCCGCCGCACGGGCCTGGCTTCCCGTCAGCTGGAGATGCGCACCGAGCGGCAGACACTGCATCTGGCCGTGACCGTTTCGGCTCTCGAAGAGAAGCTCACCTCCGGCTTCGTGATCGTGCTCGAAGACACCAGCGAGCTGTTGCGCGCGCAGAAAGCTGCGGCCTGGCACGAAGTCGCGCGACGCGTGGCGCACGAGATCAAGAATCCGCTTACGCCGATCGCGCTTTCCGCCGAGCGCATCAGCCGCCAGTTGGAGCGCCTGCAGCTTCCTTCCGAGAACCGGCGCATCGTCAACGAGTGCGCGGCTACCATCAGCCGCTCGGTTGAGTCGGTGAAAACCCTGGTGGACGAGTTTTCGCAGTTCGCGCGCTTTCCCGCCGCGCAGCCGGTCCGCAGCGATCTGAATGAAGTCGTGGAGAGCGCTCTGGCGGTGTTCCACGGGCGCCTCGACGGCATCGACATGCAGGTGCAGCTCGCCCCAGGCTTGCCCCCGGTAAACATCGACAAGGATCAGTTCCAGCGCGTGGTGGTGAATCTGGTCGATAACGCCGCCGAAGCCATGCAGGACGCGCTGGTCAAGCGGCTGTTCATCACCACCCAGGCGGGAGCTCCGGAGTCGGTGGATCTGGTGATTGCCGACACCGGCTGCGGCATCTCTCCCGACGAGAAGGAGAAGCTGTTCCTGCCCTATTTCTCGACCAAGGGCCGCGGCACGGGATTGGGGCTGGCCATCGTCAATCACATCCTCGCCGACCATGGCGCGCAGATTCGCGTCGAGGACAACCTGCCCACCGGCGCGCGCTTCACCATCGAGATTCCGGCCCTCGTGGATGCGGACAATGGCGAGCCTGCCTCGAAGCCGGTGGTGGCGGGCGCATGAGACCTGTGCGCATCCTGATCGTGGACGACGAGCCGGACATACGGCAATCACTGAGCGGCGTGCTCGAAGACGAAGGCTACGCGCCCCGTGCCGTGGAAAGCGGTGAGGCATGCCTGGAAGATCTGGCCCGCCGCCCTGCCGAACTGGTGCTGCTGGATGTATGGCTGCCCGGCATGGACGGCATGGAAGCTCTGGCGCGCATTCAGGAGATTCCGTTTCCGGACCGGCCCGTGGTGGTGATGATCTCCGGCCACGGTAATATCGAAACGGCGGTGAAGGCCACCAAACTGGGAGCCTTCGATTTTCTCGAAAAGCCTCTCAGCATTCAGAAAATCTCCGTGGTGGCGAAGAACGCCGTCGAGCATCGGCGGCTGCAGATTGAAAATGGCCGGCTGAAGGAAGGCGCCGAATCACGCTATCACATCATTGGCGAGAGCGTGCCCATGAAGGCGCTGCGCCAGCAGCTTGCGCTGATGGCCAGCACCAACGGCCGTGTCTTGATCTTTGGCGAAAGCGGCACGGGCAAAGAACTGGTGGCTCATGCCCTCCACGCCATGAGCCCGCGCGCGCCCGAGCTTTTTGTGGAGGTGAATTGCGCGGCCATTCCCGAAGAGCTGATCGAGAGCGAGTTGTTCGGGCACGTCAAGGGCAGCTTCACCAACGCGCACGAAAACAAGATCGGCAAATTTCAAAAGGCGAACGGCGGCACCATTTTCCTCGACGAAGTGGGCGACATGAGCCTGCGCACGCAGGCAAAGGTGCTGCGCGCGCTCGAAGAGCAGCGCTTCGAGCCTGTGGGCGCGTCCGGCTCGGTCCAGGTGGACGTGCGTGTGGTGGCGGCCACCAATAAAAACCTGGAGGAAGAGATCGAACGCGGCAATTTCCGCGAAGACCTGTTCTATCGCCTGAATGTCATACCCTTCCATGTGCCGCCGCTGCGCGACCGCCGCGAGGACATCCCCCTGCTGGCGGCCTACTTCCTGCGCGAATTCACTACCGCTTACGGCCGCAAGCCTAAAGAGCTGACTCCCGAGGCTTACCGCATTCTCGAGGAGTATCACTGGCCAGGCAACGTGCGTGAGCTGCGCAACCTGATCGAACGCATCGTGATTCTGAATCCGCAGGTGCGCGTGGACGCGCGGCACATTCCACTGAACGTCACACGCCGCCCTGCCGAGCGGCCCATGGACCGTTTCGGCAGCCTGCAGGAAGTGCGCGAGGCAGTCGAGCGCGAGTACATTCTGAAGAAGCTTGAAGAGGCCAATGGCAATGTCACGCGCACGGCGGAGCTGCTGGGGCTGGAGCGCAGTAATCTGTATCGGAAGATGAAGGCGCTGGGGATTGGGCCGAAGGAGTGAGGGGCAGGAAACCTTAAGGTCACGGGAATTTTCACCGAAGCGCGTAACTTTCCAGGTTTTCCACAGTATCATATGCATGTCTGCCTTCCCGCAAGATCTCCGTTACGCCTTCCGCACTCTCCGTAAGTCCCCGTTGTTCAGCGCCGTGGCCGTGTTGTCCCTGGCACTCGGGATCGGCGCCAATACCGCCATTTTCACGCTGATCTATCAGCTCATCCTGCAACCGTTGCCGGTCAAGGATCCCGCGCAACTGGTGATGCTGGCTGGCCGCGGCCGCCACTACGGCGGGAATAACGGCAGCGCTAAACTCTCCTATCCCATGTATCAGGACCTGCGCGACAAAAACCAGGTTTTTAACGGAATGTTTGCCGCGCACAACGACACCATGAGCGCCTCGTTTGCCGGCCGCACCGAGCTGATCACGGGCGAACTCGTTTCCGGGAACTTCTACCGCGTGCTCGGTATCGGCGCGGCCATAGGTCGCGTTTTTGCGGGCGCGGACGACCTGTACCAAGGCGGGCATCCGCTGGTGGTTCTGAGCTACGGGTACTGGAAAAGCCGCTTCGGCGGCGATCGCGATATTGTCGGCAAGAAGCTGGTGGTCAACGGCTATCCGCTCACTGTGATCGGCGTGAGCCAGGCGGGCTTTGACGGCGTGGAACCCGGCTACGCGCCGCAAATCCGCATCCCGATCACGATGACCAACTACCTGCCCCATTCGCCCTACGATCGCCTGAACGACCGCCGCTTCCGTTGGACGGAAGTCTTCGGCCGCCTGAGGCCCGGCATGCCGCTCGAAAAGGCGCAGGCCGGATTGCAGCCGCTTTTCCATCAGATTCTCCAAATGGAAGTTCAGCAAAAAGAGTTCGCCAAAGCCTCGCCCTTCGTCAAGCAGGAGTTTCTGAAGATGCATCTGGAGCTCATGCCAGGTTCCAAGGGGCGCTCGGACCTGCGCGAGTCGTACTCCAGACCTCTGCTGGCGTTGATGGCGATCGTCACGCTGGTCCTGCTGATCGCCTGCTCCAACCTCGCGAATCTGCTGATCGCGCGCGCTTCCGCACGCCAGAAGGAGATCGCCGTGCGCCTCGCGCTGGGCGCCAGCCGCTGGCGGCTCATCGCACAACTGCTCATGGAGAGTCTGGTGCTTTCCTGCGCCGGCGGAATTTTGGGCGTCGGGCTGGCAGTTGTGATCGACCAGGCGCTCATCGATTTTCTGCCCTCCGGCAACTCGCCGTTATCGCTTTCGAGCACGCCCGATTGGACCGTGCTCGGCTTTACCACGCTCATCTCAGCCCTGGCAGGACTTATTTTCGGACTGGTGCCCGCGCTGCAATCGACGCGGCCGCGGCTTGCCGATACGCTCAAAGACCAGGCCGCCGCGGTGCTGCACGGCGGTTCCGTCCGGCTTCGCAAGGGGCTGGTAGTGGCCCAGGTAGCCCTGTCGCTGCTCTTGCTGATCGGCGCGGGCCTGTTCATGCAGAGCCTGCGCAATCTCAAATTCACCAATCCCGGTTTCGACGTCAGGAATCTGGTGTCGTTCGCGGTCGAGCCGACATTGAATCGTTACGACCTGCCCTGGACGCTCGATTACTACCGCCGGCTTTCGGACCGGCTGAAGACTATTCCCGGCGCCGAATCCGAGGCGCTGGCCATGATTCCCGTGCTGCAGAACAATGAATGGGATAACTCGGTGACCATTGAAGGCTTCACGCCCAAACAGGGCGAGTACCCCGACCCCCACATGCAGTATTGCTCTCCCGGCTATTTTGCCGATCTCAGGATCCCCATCCTGCTGGGCCGCGATTTCACGATCAAAGATGTTGCCGGCGCTCCCAAGGCCGGCATTGTCAATCAGAAATTCGCGACCCGCTATTTCGGCAAGGCCAATCCGGTCGGCCGGCACCTCGGCATGGGCATCGATCCCGGTATCAAACTGGACATCGAAATCGTCGGTGTGGCCGGCGACGCTAAGTACGAAGACATGCGCGAGGAAATCCCCTACGAGCTGTACATCCCCTACACGCAAATCGATTTCGTGAATGGCATGACCGTCTACCTTCGAGCGCGCGGCAACCCCGCCGGCATATTCGATACTGTGCGCCGGGTGGTGCGCGAGGTTGACCCGGGCGTGCCTATGTACGGCCTGCGCACGCTCGACGATCAGATCGAAATCTCGCTCTTTATACAACGCCTGTTGGCCACCCTCTCCAGCGTCTTCGGCTTCCTGGCGACGCTGCTCGCGGCGCTGGGTCTCTACGGCGTGATGGCGTATATGGTTGCGCGCCGCACACGGGAGATCGGCATCCGCATGGCTCTGGGCGCCGATCGCAGCCTGGTGGTTTGGATGGTGATGCGCGAGGTGCTGATGCTGGCCGGAGGCGGAGTCGTCATCGGCCTCATTGCTGCGTGGGCGGCTACACGCCTGCTCCAGGCGCAATTATTCGGCGTCGCGCCAACGGATCTTCCAACCATGGCCGCAGCCGCGCTGGGCATCGTAGGCGTGGCGGCGCTATCCGGCTACTTCCCTGCGCGCCGCGCCACCACCATCGATCCCGTGCGGGCCCTGCATTGGGAGTAGTCGCATCAGGCGGCGACTTGTCCGATAAGGTGCTCCAGCCCCATTGGGTGCTGTTCGATCAGCCGCCGCCGACGAATTGGACAATCTCGAGCTGCGCCCCTTCGCCCAGCGGCGTAACCCGCCAATCGGGAGGCTTGACGATCCGCCGGTTCAGCTCCACGGCCACACGCGCCGGGTCCAGGTCGAGCGTTTCGAGCAATTGCAGAATGGTGTGTCCCTCAGGCACCGCGCGGCCCTCGCCGTTGATCAAGATTTGGATGGCCCGGTTGGTTGACACTCTTCTTTGCCAACCATTATAGTCAAAAGGAAAGCCCACCGGCCGCTTCAAACCGATGCCGCAAACGTACGCACAAACATACTGGCCTGTTTTGCTCCAGGCGCTGATCGCCATGGCGGTGGCCGGGGGGATGATCGGCATTTCGTATCTGCTGGGAAAAAAGGTGCGGAACAGCGTCAAGGACTCGCCTTATGAGTGCGGGATCGCACCCACGGGCAGCGCGCGCGAACGCTTCAGCGTGAAATTCTACCTGGTGGGAATGCTGTTCATCCTGTTCGATATTGAGGCGATTTTTCTGTATCCTTGGGCGGTAGTCTTTCGCGAACTAAAGATGTTCGCCTTTTGCGAAATGTTCATCTTTGTAGTTTTGGTGCTGTCCGGATTTTTCTACATCTGGAAAAAGGGAGCGCTCGACTGGTCGGGCGACCGTATTCACAAACCATAACGAAACCGCATGTTGCCAGAAAGCCTGAAAGAACAGGCAGCCGCGGCAAGCATAGAAGCTTTCGACGCGGATGCATTGGTCACCGGCAAGTTCGATCGGGGCGAGCTGACTCTTGAAATCGCGCCGGAAAAAGTTGTGCGTGTGTGCCGGTTTTTGAAAGACGAGCGGAAGTTTGTGCGGTTGAGCACCATCACGGGCGTGGACCGCTATCCGGAGGAGCCGCGTTTCGAGGTTGTGTATCATCTACACTGCTTGGACGGTAATGAGCGGCTGCGTGTGAAGTGCCGCCTGCCCGGCGCCAATCCTGAAATCGATTCGGTGACCAGCGTGTGGCGGGGCGCGGGCTGGTATGAGCGCGAAACCTTCGACCTGTTCGGCGTGCGCTTCCGCAGTCATCCCGACTTGCGGCGCATCATGATGCCGGACGATTGGGAGGGAAATCCTCTGCGCAAGGATTACAACATCACCGGAAGCCGCATCTGAAATAGGAATCAGCGTGAGCGAAACCGCAATCACAGGCGTTACCGAAGCAGCTCCCGAACAACGTCCGGCCAGTGTCAAACCGCGCGCCATGACGCTCAACATGGGTCCGCAGCATCCCTCCACCCATGGCGTACTGCGCCTCGAGCTCGAACTGGATGGCGAGATCATCCTGTCGTGCCGGCCGGATATAGGCTACCTGCACACCGGCATCGAGAAGGAATTCGAAGTCAAGAACTACCAGCAAGGCGTCACGCTGACGGATCGCATCGACTACCTGGCGCCCCTCTCGAACAATCTGTGCTACTGCCTCGCGGTAGAGAAACTGCTCGGCCTCGAAATCCCGCCGCTGGCGCAATGGACCCGCGTGATGCTGACCGAGTTGACGCGCCTGAACAGCCATCTGGTATGGCTGGGCACCCACGCCATCGATATCGGGGCGATGAGCGTATTTCTCTATTGCTTCCGCGAGCGCGAGGACATCCTGCGCATCTTCGAAATGTATTCGGGACAGCGCATGATGACCAGCTACTTCCGTATAGGCGGCCTGGCGCTCGAGCCTCCCCGCGGATGGCAGCACCGCGTCCGTACCTTCATCGACGCCTTTCCCGCGAAAGTAGACGAGTACGAAGAGCTGCTGACCAACAATCACATCTGGATCGGACGCACGCAAGGCGTAGGCTATATTTCACTCGAGGACATGCTCGATCTGGGCGTCTCCGGCCCTATGCTGCGCGCCGCCGGCTTGCAATGGGATATCCGCAAGAGCCAGCCCTACTCGAGCTACGAGAAGTTCGATTTCGATATTCCCACGCGCACCGAGAACGACGTTTACGCGCGCTACCTGGTACGCATCGAAGAGATGCGGCAAAGCGCGCGCATCGTCAAACAAGCGCTCGAAGGCATGCCGGAAGGCCGCTGGACGGCGGATGCCCCGCACGTAGTCTTGCCCGATCGCGAGAAAATGAAGACCCAGATGGAAGCGCTCATCTATCACTTCAAGATCGTGACGGAGGGCTTCCGGGTGCCGGCGGGAGAGGTATACCAGACCATTGAATCGCCGCGCGGCGAAGTGGGTTACTACGTAGTCGGCGACGGTACCACGCATCCCTATCGCGTGCACGTGCGTGGACCCAGCTTCGCCAACCTGCAAGCCATCCCGAGAATGGTGGAGGGCACGCTGATCGCCGACGTGATCGCTGCCATCGGCAGCATGGATTTCGTGTTGGGGGATTCCGACAGGTAAGGCTTCATAAATTCCGATGACTTTTTCCAGTGAGTTGGAAGCGCGATTTTCGAAGCTGCTGAGCATTTATCCGCCCGGCCGGCAGCGTGCCGCTACCATCCCCATGCTGCTGTATGCGCAGGATGAGTTGGGCTGCATCACCCCGGAGCTGATCGAAGAGGTTGCCCGGCGCGTGGGCGTAACGCCTTTGCAGGTGGATGAAGTGGTGGGCTACTATTCCATGCTGCATCGCAAGCCGCTGGGGAAGTACCATGTGCAGATCTGCACCAACATCAGTTGTCTGTTACGCGGCGGCATGGAGCTTTGGGAGCATGCCTGCCAAAAGATGGGGATCGGGCATAAACAAACCACGGCGGATGGGCAGATTTCGCTCGAAGAGGTCGAATGCATCGGGGCCTGCTCCTGGGCGCCCGCGCTGCAGGTGAATTACGATTTCCACCATGCGGTAACTCCCGAGAAGCTCGACCGGCTGCTCGACGGCCTGAGGAAAATCCAGTAAGATGCTGTACAACGAACCGAGTCCCCTCGAAACCAGGGTGTTGACGCGCCGCTTCGGCATGCCCAATTCCGCCTCGCTCGATACCTATCTGGCTACGGATGGTTACCAGGCGTTCGAAAAAGCCGCGGGCATGACGCCCGAGCAAATCATCGAGGAAGTCAAGATCTCGAATCTGCGCGGGAGGGGCGGCGCGGGCTTTCCGACGGGTATGAAATGGAGTTTCGTCCCGCGCAAGTCTCCGCTCCCGAAATACATCGTGGTGAACGCCGACGAGAGCGAGCCGGGCACCTGCAAGGATCGCCTGCTGATGGAGTACGATCCACACCAGTTGATCGAAGGCGCGCTGATCGCCGGGCTGGCTGTCGATTCCCACGCCGGTTACATCTACATCCGCGGCGAGTATCGCTACCTGATCGACATCATGGATAAGGCCATCGCGGAGGCTTACGCGCATGGCTATCTGGGAAAAAACATTCGCGGGAAGCGATTCGATTTCGAGCTGTATACCCACACCGGCGCGGGCGCCTACGAGTGCGGCGAGGAATCCGCGCTGCTCGAATCGCTCGAGGGAAAGCGCGGCATACCGCGCATACGGCCGCCTTTTCCGGCCGTCGTGGGGGCCTTTCAATGCCCCACGGTATTGAACAATGTCGAGACTTACTGCGCGGTGCCGCCGATCATTCGCGATGGCGGAGCGGCGTTCGCTGCGTTGGGGGTGCCTAAGGCCGGCGGCACCAAGCTGACTTGCCTGACGGGCCACGTCAACCGTCCCGGCGTTTATGAATTGAAGCTGGGCTTTCCGGTGAAGACCATGATCGAGGAAGTCGGCGGCGGCATCCTGGACGGCAAGAAACTCAAGGCGTTTATTCCGGGCGGCTCGTCGTGCCCGGTGCTGACCGGCGCGGAATGCGAAGGCCTGACTATGGATTACGACTCGATGGCCAAAGCCAAATCGATGCTCGGCTCGGGCGGCGTGGTGGTGATGCACGAGGATACCTGCATGGTGAAAGCGGCGCTTCGCATTATGCGCTTTTACGCGCACGAAAGCTGCGGCTGGTGCATCCCCTGCCGGGAAGGCACGAGCTGGCTTCGCAAGCTGCTGCAGCGCTTTCACGATGGCATGGGGCAGCGCAGCGATATCGCGCTGATCGGCGATCTGGCGAAAAACATGTTGGGAAAAACATTCTGTCCGCTGGGAGACGCGGCCGCTCTGCCAACCATTTCGATCGTGGAAAAGTTCTATCACGAGTTTGAGGATCATTTGCATGGGAGGCCGTGCCCCTATGAGGAGGCCGGACGGCTGGCGCCGGTTTAAGACCAATTTCGAATGCCTGATTTAATCCATCTGACAATCGACGGCCAGCCTGTCCAGGCCACGCCCGGACAACTGGTGATCGATGCGGCCAAACGCGCCGGCATCGAAGTGCCCGCCTTCTGCTATTACGAGGGGCTGACCCTGGCCGCGGCGTGCCGCATGTGCCTCGTGGAAGTAGAAAAAATGCCCAAGCTGATGACAGCGTGCACGCTGCCGGTGGCCGAGGGCATGGTGGTGCGCACCGAGACACCGCAAGTGGCGCTTGCGCGCAAATCCATGCTCGAGTTTCTGCTGTCTAACCATCCGCTGGATTGCCCGGTATGCGATAAGGGCGGCGAGTGCGAATTGCAGGACATGACCTTCCGCTACGGCGCGGGCGAGAGCCGTTTCGAGGAGACCAAAGTACACGTCGATGAGAAGCAATGGTCGCCGGTAGTGTTCTTCGATAATCCCCGCTGCATCCTCTGCTATCGGTGCGTGCGCATCTGCGACGAAGGCATGGGGGTTAAGGCGTTGGGTGTGGCGAACCGCGGGATGGTCTCCGAGATCGAGCCCAACAAAGGCGACCACCTGGAGTGCGACGAATGCGGCATGTGCATCGACATTTGCCCCGTGGGCGCGCTCACCAGCGGCGCTTATCGCTATCACACGCGCCCCTGGGAAATGGAGCACGTGGGGACCATCTGCACGCACTGTTCGAACGGTTGTAAGACCACTCTGGGCGTGCGCAACGATGAGATCATACGAGGCAACAATCGCGACCGCTCCGGCATCAACGGCGAATTCCTGTGCATCAAAGGCCGCTACGCATTCGATTTCTCCAGGCATCCGGAACGGCTGCTGGCGCCGCTCGTGCGGGTGAACGGCAACCTGGAGGAAGTTTCATGGGCCAGGGCGCTCGAAACTGTCGCGGCGAAGTTCAACGAAGTCCGCGCACGCAACGGTCGGTTCGGCGTGATCGGCTCGAACCATACCACCAACGAAGAAAATTATTACCTGCAGAAGTTCGCGCGCAAAGTTCTGGGGACGGGCAACATCGACCATCACCGCACGGGCGACATCGTGACCCTGCTCGATGCGCTCAGCGGCAAGAACGGTAAGCTGGCCACCACGGCCGATCTGTATCAGAAAAAAGCGGTCCTCGTCATCGGTGCGGACCTGGCCCTCGAGCAGCCCTTTCTCTCGTTCCAGATTCGCGCGAACTGGCGGCACCATCAGGCGCACGTTTACGTGGTCACCACCGGGCCGGTCCGCGAAGACAAGTATGCGGCAGCCAGCCTCCGTATCGCGCCAGGCAGAGAACTGGACGCGGTAACATCGCTATCGGAGCGCCTTAAAGCCGAAGCCGGCCTGGTCATCGTATTTGGAGACGCCATCAAAGGGGAAGCGGTGGGACGCCTCGTCGAGTTTGGCGAATCGCTGGGCATCCCGGTGCAGTATGTCTGCCTGGTGGACGATTCGAATTCGCGCGGCGCGGTAGATATGGGGCTGCTGCCGGACCCTCGCGCCATGGCGCTGCCGGAAATGCTGTCCGCCGACGATCTGGACGTGCTGTGGGTGGTTGGGGCGAATCCGCTGAAGGGCCCTCCCGCCGGCCGCACCTCCATGCTGGTAGTGCACGATCTGTTCCTGACGGAAACGGCGCAGGCCGCCGATGTAGTTTTCCCCGCCGCTTCGCTCTACGAGAAGAACGGCACGGTCACCAACGTGTGCGGCGAAGTCCAGCGGCTGCGCCAGGCCATTCGCACCATGGGCACGAAACCCGATCTGGAGATTATGGGCTTGCTGGCGCGGGAAATGGGCGTGGCAGCCGAATTGGGGCCATGGGTTCCGGCTACTGTTTTCGAAGAAATCCGCCGAAACGTGCGCGGATATAATGTGCCGCTGCCTGTGCTGGAGGCCGGCGGCGCTGCCCAAACGGCCGCGCTCAACGGACGCCTGCCCCTCGACGGACGCCCGGAATTAATACGCTCGGCGCACGAGAATCTGTTCACCTCGGGAACGCTGGGGCGCTATTCTAAAGTACTGAACTCCGTGGTAGAGAGCCACGGCCATCGATAAATGAACTTCTTCCTGCTGAGCCTGATCAAGGCTGCGGTGGTGGCGTTTGTTCTGCTCACCACCCTGGCGTACCTGCAATGGGTGGAACGTAAAGTGATCGCCCACATCCAGGTCCGCATCGGCCCGTCGCGGGTGGGCCCTCACGGCTTGATGCAGCCGTTGGCCGACGTCATCAAACTGATTACCAAGGAAGACCTCATCCCCCCGTACGTGAATAAATTCTTGTACCTTCTCGCGCCGTTTTTAGCGGTTACCATGGCGCTGCTGTCGATTTCGGTGATTCCCTTCGGCGGCGGCTTCACCATCTTCGGCGACAACACCTGGATGCAGTTGACCGACCTGAATATCGGCGTGCTGTTTGTGCTGGCCATCTCCTCGGTCGGCGTGTATGGGATTGCGCTGGCGGGTTGGGCATCCAACAATAAGTATTCGCTGCTGGGCGGGTTGCGCAGCTCGGCGCAAATGATCAGCTACGAATTGCCGCTGAGCCTGGCAATTGCGGCGCCGCTGCTGCTGGCCAACACCTTGAGCCTGCGGCAGCTTGTGGAGCGGCAGAGCGGGTATTATCTGGGCTTCATTCCGCGCTGGAACGTCTTCCAGGGACCCATCCCGCAAATTCTCAGCTTCATCATTTTTTTAATCGCCGCGTTCGCCGAGACCAATCGCATCCCCTTCGATTTGCCCGAAGCGGAGAACGAGCTTGTCGCCGGCTACCACACCGAGTACAGCAGCATGAAGTTCGCCGCTTTCTTCATGGCCGAATACGCCAACATGGTGACCGTCTGTTCGATGACCACCACGTTGTTTCTGGGCGGATGGCTGCCGCTGTGGCCGGAGTCGCTGGGTTCAAGCTACCTGCCCTCGCTGGTGTTCCTGGGAGCCGGAGCGGTGGCTTTATATCATGGACTCAATCCGGTGAGGAAGCCCGACCGCATCACCCTGCCGGTCGTTGCAGTCGTATTTTTCGTTCTGGCGGCGATCTTCCTGATTCCGGCCGGACACGCCGTGCTTGCGCCGCTGTTCTGGTTTGCGGCCAAGACCGGCACGTTGCTCTTCGTGTTCATATGGGTTCGCGGCACGATGCCGCGTTTCCGCTACGATCAACTGATGGGCTTCGCGTGGAAGTTCCTTTTCCCGGTGGCCGTTGTCAACCTGCTGATCACCGGCCTGATGGTGGCCGTATTTTCCTGACGTTTGCCTGACATTGCTTAACATGGACGCCCTCCTGTTTCTCATCTTCGCGACGATTGCGGTGGTTTGCGGCGTCAACGTGGTGGTGCAGTCCCATCCGATTTCGAGCGCTGTCTCGCTCATCGGCGTGATGGGCTCCCTGGCGGTGCTGTACCTGTTGCTGGGAGCCGAATTCATCGCCGCGGCACAAGTCATTGTCTACGCCGGCGCCATCATGGTGCTGTTCATTTTCGTGATCATGCTGTTGAACGCGGGCGGGGAGACGCGCCGCGGCCGTTCGTTGATGGCGCAGTTGCTGGGCGTTCCGCTGCTGATCGCTTTCCTGGGCCTGATGGCTTTCTTCGTCGAGCGCGTGTTCCCCGGATCGCCCCGGGTGCATTTCGGCAGTTTCCAAGGCGGCACCGCGCAGGCCGTCGGCCGCGCCTTATTTACTCAATTCCTGCTGCCGTTCGAAGTGATTTCGGTGCTCATCCTGATTGCCATACTGGGCGCGGTGGTTCTGGCGCAAAAGGAGATGGACTGAAGATGACCGGCGTTCCGCTTTCCTGGTACCTGATCCTCAGCGCAGTGCTGTTCGCGCTGGGTGTGTCCGGATTCCTGTTCCGGCGCAACATCATCACCGTGTTCATGTCCATCGAGTTGATGCTGAATGCCGTGAATCTCAGCTTCATCACATTCTCCTATCAATTGAAACAGGTGAATGGACACATCTACAGCTTCTTCGTGATGGTGGTGGCGGCCGCCGAGGCAGCCGTCGGACTAGCCATCATTCTGACGGTATTTCGCAATCGCTCCACGTTGAACATCGACGACGTGAGCACCATGAAAAACTAGATGCAACTCTGGCTGATTCCCGTCTTTCCTCTGGCCGGGTTCCTGTTGAACGGGATCTTGGGGCGGCGCTTTTCGAAGACCGTCATCAACGCCATCGCCATAGGCTCGGTGTTGCTCTCCTTCGTCTGGGTGCTGAAAACCCTGGCGGCCCTGGGCGAGCTGAACACGGCGCACGTGGAGCGCTACTACACCTGGATCGCCAGCGGCGATTTTCATGTGGGGATGGATTTTAGCGTGGACCGCCTCACGGCGATCATGCTGCTGGTGGTGACCGGCATCGGCTCGCTGATCCACATTTACTCCATCGGGTACATGGCGCACGAGGAGGGCTACTATCGCTTCTTCGCTTACCTGAACCTGTTCATGTTCTTCATGCTGATCCTGGTGCTGGGCGCCAATTACCTGGTGCTGTTCATCGGCTGGGAGGGCGTGGGATTGTGCAGCTACCTGCTGATCGGTTTCTATTTCACCAAGAAGTTTGCCACCGACGCGGGCAACAAAGCATTCATCGTAAATCGCATCGGCGATTTTGGCTTTTCGCTGGCCATGTTCCTGATCGTGGTGAATTTCGGAACGCTGGATTTCGGTACCGTATTTGCGGGTGCGGCCGCCAAACCGGAAGCCACGCTGACGGCCATCGCGTTCCTGTTGCTCGTAGGCGCGTGCGGCAAATCGGCGCAGATTCCACTCTACGTGTGGCTGCCGGACGCCATGGCCGGACCCACGCCGGTTTCGGCGCTGATCCACGCGGCCACCATGGTCACGGCAGGCGTCTATATGGTGGCGCGCTCCGCCGCGATTTACACGCACGCGCCGGCCGCCCTGGAGGCTGTCGCCATCATCGGCCTGCTCACGGCATTCTTCGCCGCCACCATAGGCCTGCTGCAGAACGACATCAAGAAAGTTTTCGCTTACTCGACCGTTTCCCAACTCGGTTACATGTTTCTGGGGGCGGGCGTGGGCGCGTTCTCGGCCGGCATCTACCACCTGGTGACGCACGCCTTCTTCAAAGCGCTGCTGTTTCTGGGCGCCGGCAGCGTCATCCATGCGCTCGGCGGCGAACAGGATTTGCGGAACATGGGCGGCCTGCGCAAGAAGATTCCCTGGACTTTCTGGACCGTGCTGTGCGCGGCGGTAGCCATCGCCGGCGTGCCGCCTTTTGCGGGATTTTATAGTAAGGACGCCATCCTGCTGGCTGCCGACCGGCACGCGCCGTGGATGTATTGGGTGGCAGTGATCACCGCCGGCATGACCGCGTTCTATGTTTTCCGTGCAATCTTCCTGGCGTTTTTCGGAGCGTATCGCGGTAAGGCGCATCCGCATGAATCGCCGTTTGTGATGATCGGCCCGCTGGTGGTGCTGGCGGCATTGTCGCTGGCGGGCGGCTACCTCTTCAAAGTGCCCGAATATTTGTCGCCGCTGTTCCCACCGCTCGCCGAAGGCGCCGACCTTGGCCCGATGGTCATCTCCGTGGCGGTGGGCCTGGCGGGCATCGCGCTTGCATGGCTGTTCTACGTCGCGCGTCCGGGGCTGCCCGAATCGCTCGCGGCGAACTGCAGCGGCCTCTACAAATTGATCTACAACAAATATTTCGTGGATGAAATTTACGATGCAGCGGTGGTGAATCCGGTCGTAGCGGGATCGCGCGAAGTGCTGTGGAAGGGTGTGGACGCCGCCCTTATCGATGGCACGGTGAACGGAGCCGGTACTGTCTCGAAGGGCGTGGGCGGCCTGCTACAGCGGCTGCAATCCGGCAATATACGCAGTTACGCGGTGTGGGTGCTGCTCGGATCGGTGCTCGTGCTGGTGGCCATGGGTCTTGCCGCTGGAGGCATCCGATGAACCTGCTGGATTTGGTCCTGGCCGTGCCGTTGGCCGGGTTTATCGTTTTGCTATTGTTACCCAAGCAAGGGCAGCAGACCATCCGCGGCGTGAGTCTTATCTTTTCGCTGGTGGCCTTCGCCGCTTCGCTAGGCCTGGCGTTCGGATACCACTCCGATGCCCCCGGCCAGCAATTCGTGACCGACATCACCTGGATCGCGTCGCCGAACATTCATTACCACGTGGCGCTCGACGGCCTCAGCTTGTGGCTGACCATCCTGGCCACTTTTCTGACGCCCATCTGCATCCTGATTTCCTGGACCTTCATTCAGATCCGCGCCAAAGAGTATTATGCATTCCTGCTGGCGCTCGAGTTCGGGCTGGTGGGCGTATTCGCCGCGCAGGACCTGTTCCTGTTCTACGTGTTCTGGGAAATCGCGCTGGTGCCCATGTACTTCCTGATCGGCATATGGGGCCACGAGCGGCGCATCTACGCGGCGGTCAAGTTTTTTCTGTACACCATGGTCGCGTCGATGCTGATGCTGACGGCCATCATCTACGTATACAATCGCGCGGGAACCTTCAACTATTCAGACATCATGGAGATGCTGTCGAACGGCCGCCTCTCATTCACCGGTGGGCAGCAGATGGCGCTGTTCCTGGCGTTCTTCGTGGCCTTCGCCGTGAAGGTGCCGCTGTTCCCACTGCACACCTGGCTTCCCGACGCGCACGGCGAGGCTCCCGCGGCGGGCTCCGTGATGCTGGCCTCGGTGATGCTGAAGATGGGTACGTATGGCCTCGCGCGTTTCTGCCTGCCAATGTTTCCGGGCGCGGCGCGGTACTGCGCGCCCTGGATCGTGGTTCTTGCGATCATCGGGATCCTCTATGGAGCTCTGGTAGCGATGGTCCAGCCCAATATGAAGAAGCTGGTGGCGTACTCCTCGGTCAGCCATCTGGGCTTCGTGGTGCTCGGCATCTTTTCATTCACGCAGCTTGGCCTGGATGGCGCGGTTTACCAGATGCTGGCTCACGGCATTTCGACCGGCGCGCTCTTTGTGCTGGTGGGCTACCTCTACGAGCGCCGGCATTCACTGGCCATCGCCGATTACGGCGGCGTGGCCACCAGCGCGCCATGGCTTTCGGTTGCGTTCATGATTACCATGCTGGCCAGTATCGGACTGCCCACCCTGAGCAATTTCGTAGGCGAGTTTCTGGTGCTGCAAGGATCCGCCAAGGCCAATTTCACCTGGACTATTTTCGCGGCGATGGGCCCCATTCTGTCGGCCTGCTATATGCTTTGGCTCTACCAGCGGGTGTTCTTCGGCGAAGTATCCGATGAGGTACGGCAGCACGTCTTCGATCTGAAACCGCGCGAGTGGGCGGCCGTGGTTCCCTTGATCGTCATGATGGTTTGGATGGGCATGTATTCGCAGTCGTTCCTGCCGGCAGTGACCAGAACCACGGCACGGATTCTCGACCAGACCCAGGTGAACGTGCAGTTCCGCGTGAAAGCTCCGGCCGGTTCCGCCATGCCCACGGAGGTAGCGCATGCCCGTTAACGTGGCGCCCGGCGGCGTGGAGTACATCCGCTTCCTGCCCGAGATCATTCTGATCGCGGCCGGCACGCTGCTGATGGTGCTCGACGTGATCCTCCGCAAGGGTTCCCGGGATGTTTACGGCCGCATCTCGATGGTGGCGCTGGTGGCCGCTTTAGGCGCCTCGGTACTGGCGTACCAATCGCCGGGCCCGGCCTTCTCGGACCTGCTCATCGTGGACGGCTTTGCCACCTTCTTCCGCGTGCTGGTGATCGGCGTGGGCATCCTCACGGTATTGCTTTCGTTCCGCTTCCTGAATCGGGAAGGCGCGGAAACCGGCGAATATCACGCGCTGCTACTTTTCTCAGTGGCCGGCCAATGCGTCATGGTTTCCGCCAACGAGCTGATCATGATTTTCATCGGCCTGGAGATCTCCTCGATTTCCAGCTACGTGCTGGCCGGTTATCTGCGCGACGACAAGCGGGCCAATGAGTCGGCCTTAAAATATTTTCTGCTCGGCTCTTTCGCCACGGCATTCTTCCTGTACGGAGTGGCGTTGGCTTATGGGATGACCGGATCGACCTTGCTGACCGGAATCCGCGCGGCTGTGAGCGGCGGGTCCGCACCTGTCTTCATCGGTGTTGCCGCGGCACTGATGTTCGTGGGCCTGGGGTTCAAAGTTTCGGCCGCCCCCTTTCAAATTTGGGCGCCGGATGTTTATCAGGGTGCTCCCACACCGGTGACTGCCTTTCTTACAACCGGCTCCAAAGCGGCGGCGTTCGCCATTTTCCTGCGCATCTTCTCGACCGCTTTCGGGCCCATCGGCAGCGTATGGGAGCCGCTGGTTTGGGGCTCGGCGCTGCTGTCGATGACCATCGGCAATTTCGCCGCGCTCACCCAGTCGAACATCAAACGGCTGCTGGCCTACAGCTCCATCGCGCACGCCGGATACGTGCTGGTGGCCCTCGCGGCGCGCTCCGAGGTGGGTACCTCGGCGGCCATGTTCTACCTGGCGGCGTACGCTTTCATGAACGTTGGCGCGTTCGCGGTCGTCTCGCACCTTTCGGGCAAGGGCGAGCGCTTTCTGAAGGTGGACGATTTCGCGGGCCTGGCCACGCGACAACCTGGAACAGCCGCGCTGCTCTCGATTTTTCTGCTTTCGCTGATCGGCGTGCCGCTCACCGGCGGCTTCTTCGGTAAATTCTATATCTTCAAGGCGGCGCTCGATGCGCACCTGGTGTGGCTGACCGTGCTGGGCCTGCTGAATAGCGCTGTAGCGGCGTATTACTACCTGCGCATCCTGGTTACCATGTACATGCGCGAGCCTAGCGATGCTACTGCAGAGCTCGAACCGCTCTCGGCAGGTCTGCGGGTGGCCCTGGCCATTCCCGCGCTGGGGACCCTGTTTCTGGGCATCTTTCCCGCATGGGTGCTCGCCTTTGCAGGCAAATCGTCGGCGCTAGTGAGATAGCTCGCCGCGCGGCAACAGCCGTTCTGCCAACACGGTGTCCACTTTTTCCCTGAGATTGATACTCCGGTACGGTTTTTGGACAAATCCCGCGATACCGCCATCTCCGAATCGGCGCGTCGCTTCGCTCTCGTTATACCCGCTCGACAGAACGATGGGAATGTCTGCCCGGACTGCGCGCAAATGCCGGAACGCTTCTTCGCCACCCATGAGCGGCATGGTCAGATCGAGAACGATCAGATCAATCGATTCGGACATCTCGCGAAACTGCTCGAGTGCTTCCTTGCCGTTGTTGGCTAGCAGCACTCGATAGCCGTAACTCTCCAGGCTCAGTTTGGCGACTTTTCGAACGATCTCTTCATCGTCGACCACCAGAACGGTGCCTTTATTCGTATTCGAGTCCATTCCACGGCTCACAAAAGATCTTGAAGGCATAGCGGGAAGATAAACCTTGAAATTGGTTCCCTCACCCGGACTGCTGTCCACGCGGATCGCGCCCTTGTGGGAATTGACGATGCCCAGCGCAGCGGCCAATCCCAATCCACGTCCCGCAAATTTGGTGGTGAAGAAGGGGTCGAAGATTTTTGCTTTCGTTTCTTCGTTCATGCCGCAGCCGTCGTCCTGCACATCGATGTACACGTAGCGTCCTGCGGCGAGGGTGGTTCCGGGGAGAACCGCCCGGATGAAATCTTCGTCCATCCATTGCGTCCCGGTTCTGACCACCACGGTTCCGGAGCGGTCCTCTCCGACCGCTTCCGCCGCGTTGATAATCAGGTTCATCACCAGTTGCTGTATCTGGTTGTGGTCTCCCTTGATCGGCGGCATGTCCGCGCCCCGTTCGAAGCGCACCGCTACGGTCTTGGGGATGGACGCCTGGATCAGCTTCCCTATATCGACTACCACCGAGGAAACGTCCACTGCTTCAATCACAAATTGGCCTCGGCCGGAATAAGCCAGCATCTGTCGGGTTAAATCGGCGGCCCGGTCGGCGGCAAGGGTCAGATCGTCCAGCCGGTCTCGCGCGGGATGCGAAGGCGGCAGGCTATCCGCAACCAGGCTGGCATTGCCGATGATTCCGGTCAGCAGATTATTGAAATCGTGCGCGATTCCGCCCGCCAGGACGCCAATGCTTTCCAGGCGCTGCGTCTGGCGCATTTGCGCCTCCAGCTCCCTGCGCTTGGTGATATCGCGCGCTACGTGAGAAGCGCCCACAATAGCGCCCGCCAGGTTGCGAATCGGCGAAACGCTCAACGAGACTTCAATCAGCTCGCCGCCTTTCCTCAGGCGGGTTGTCTCGAAATGCTCAAACCGGTGGCCGGCGCGCAATTTGGACAAAATCTCCTGCTCCTCGTTCACCCGATGAGTGGGGAACAGGAAGGCGATGTTGCGCCCGATTGCCTCATCCATGGAGTAGCCGTAGATTCGTTCCGCGCCCGCGTTCCAGGTCTGGATCCTTCCGGTGAGGTCTTTGCTGACGATGGCGTCTTCCGACGATTCGACGATCGCCGCCAGTTGGGCGTTGGCCGCTTCAAGCGAGCGTTGTTGAGTAACTTCACGCGTCACATGCGAGACGCCTATGACCGTGCCGGCGCGGTCGCGAATGGGCGAGACGGTCAAGGATACCTGCACCAGGCTTCCATCCTTCCGCAACCGCGCCGTATCAAAATGATCGACGCGTTCTCCGCGGTTGATCTTCTCCAGGATTTCGTCTTCCTCCTGCTCCTGCCCGGGCGGCTGCAAAAACGTCATGGTTTTGCCGAGGGCCTCGCTTGCGGAGTAGCCATATACCATCTCCGCCTTCGCGTTCCAGGTCTTGATCGTTCCGGTGAGGTCCTTGCTGATAATGGCGTCTTCCGAGGACTCTACGAGGGCCGCGAGCTGGGCGTTGGCTGCCTCCAAACGCTTGCGCTCCGAGATATCGCGCGCCACGTGCGATGCTCCCACTACGCGGTTCTGCTCGTCCAGAATCGGCGAGATGGTCAAGGAAACATCAATCGAGATGCCGCTCTTCTTGATGCGAACCGTCTCGAAGTGCTGGATGCGCTGTCCCGCTCGTACTCGCTCCAGTATTGATTCTTCCTCCGCGATGCGATCCGGTGGAACCAACAGGTTGAAGCTACGGCCGATAGCCTCTTCGGCCGCATAGCCGTAGATGGCAGCCGCCCCCCGGTTCCACGTCAGAATGGCGCCATTCAGGTCTTCACAGATGATGGCGTCGTCGGAGGATTCAACAATGAAGGCTAGATCGGCAAACTCCCCCAGCGTCGCAATCAGGTTATCGGATGGCATGAGAAATGAATCAGTTCAATTTTCCGACATCACCGCGCAATCGCTAAGACGATTACGCAGCCGAGACAGTTACGGCCCCCCAGTTGTGGCGGTGTATGATGTTGTTATGGCAACGTCAGGTGGGTCGTTGCCATCGAAGTGTCGTGATAAGCAGGAATCGCACACCCATCTGGTGCAGTTCTACAGCGACGAGCGCACGCTGGCAAGGGAACGTCAGTCGATACCTCGCAGACGGTTTGAGGCGAAGCGAAACAATTGTTGTCATCGCTACTGCGAGCCATTGGAAGGCCTTTAGCCAAGAACTCGAAAAGGAAGGCTTCGAGCCTTCGGCCATCGGCGAAACGCGCTTGGTTTTTTTGGATGCCCGGGAGACGCTTGCCGGCTTCATGGTGGACGGCCAGCCTGACCCGGAGCGGTTTGAAAATACCGTGGGAGCCCTCATCCGAAGGCTTCGCGCTCAGCCGGGCGAGGTGGGATTGTGCGCTTACGGCGAGATGGTAGATCTGCTTTGGAATGCCGGTCACTCTTCGGCCGCCCTGCGCCTGGAGGATTTGTGGAACGAATTGCTGGAAGCCAGTCCCTTCAGCCTCCTGTGCGCCTACCAGATGGATGTTTTCGATAAGGAATTCCAGAGTGGAGTCCTCAACGGGGTGCTGTGCGCCCACACACGCCTTGTTTCGGAGGGCGATGGAGAAGCCACCGTCCTTTGGCTCAGAAATAATCTCCCTGATTATGCGGACGAGATCCTGGAGCGTGCGCGCGGAGCATATCAGGCAGCGCCCACCCATGGCCATGGCAATCGGAACTAGCGCTATGGATAGCACGGTCCTGCTCATCGGGGGCACTCTCGACGAACCTTCTCGTTTGAAGTTTGCATTTTCAAGCGCGGCGCCCAGCGTCAGCCTCCGTATGGTCCAAACCGCTAGGGAGAGTCAGGCCTATCCTTCCGGTATCGATGCGTATGCGGATCGCGCTGGTTACCCCATACCGCGGCTCATTCTGCTCGATCTGGATGTCGCGCAGAGATCGGGCCTGGAAGTTCTGCAATGGGTGAAAACCAAGCCTGGGTTGAGGCAAATTCCGGTGATCGTGCTCACTTCCGGAGAATCCAGCGACGTCGAACAGGCTTATGCACTGGGAGCGAGTTCCTGCCTGCTGAAGAGCATGAATCAGGAAGCCGCGCAAGATCTTGCCAAAGGCATGGAAGCTTACGCCGCGCTCCTGACGCCTGAATACCCAGCGCGCGCACGCGTAGACACACAATCCGCCAGCTAATCCGGTTGCGGCGCCTTCGGATCGAAACGCGGAATCACACGTCCATCCACATCGGTGAAGCCGTATTCGGCAGCCAGGTCCGCCACCCACAGCAACTGCCCGGTCTTCCGCAACGCCTTGGGGTCCGCCGCGAGAGCGGCCACCGCCCGCCCGATGTACTCCGGCGATTCGCTCAGGTCGAAGCGGAACTGCCTCTTGAGAGCCTCGGTGGTCATATGCATCAGCACGCGCTCGGTGCGCATGAAGCCGGGATTCATACCGACAACCACCACTTTCGACTTCTTGAGCTCCCAACTCATGGTCATGATCATGCGGTCGATGCACTGGTGACCCAGATCGTGGAGAATCTGGCCGCGATAACCCAGGTCGTCGGGGCCACGCGAAGAAACAGAGCGGCCGTCTGGTCCGGATTGCTCAGGTCGGCGCGCACCGCAATGCCCAGTCCTCCGCACGCGGTAACTGCCTCCGCGGTGTCTTCCACCGTCCCGGGAGCGCTGTCGGCGGGCCTGGGTCCGTCGCGCGAGGTGCGCGCGGCCACGTATACCGTTGCACCGGCCTCGCCCAACGCCAGCGCGATGCCCCGCCCCGCTCCACGGCTGGATCCAGCCACGACTGCGATTTTTCCTACCAGAGATTGCATGCTGGCAGTGTAGTGCCCCATTCGTGACACCTGCTGTCATATTTCGCTGGTAAAGTCTCAGGAATTGCGGACGAAGGTGCTGGCTGCCGCGCGGGCGGCGACTCAGCGATACTAAGGTTTCACAACCAAAATTCCCATTTATCGAACAGCAGAACGTAAGCGGCGAGCAGGGCGTTGGTGACGCCGTGAGCCAACATGCAGTCGGCCAGGTTGCGCGTACGCACTACCCAGGCGTTATAGGCAATGCCGGCGATCAGGCCGACTTCCCAATACGCGCCGTGCTCCGAGGCGAACAACAGCGCCACGATCCAGAAGGACCGCGGCGTATACCGGCCCATCGGCACGTTCTCGAAATCGGGCTGGATCAACCAGCGCATCAGCCAGCCGCGCCAGAAAAGCTCTTCGAGAATGGGGATCAATACGGCGCTTTCGGCAACACGTATGACGATAAAAAATGCATTCGTTTTGAGCCGCGCGTCGAGCGAGCTGGCGGCGGCCCCGGTGATGAAGTTGTGAAACAGCCAAAAATCGCGATAGCGCGGCCACAGAGTATCCGGGCCGACCCAGACGACGAACACCGCCGCGCCTACCAATACGGACGCCAGCCAAAAGGAAGGCCTCCATGGAATCACCCGCCGCGAAAACACTGCCAGCGCGACGCCGATCAGTACGAAGCGCAAGACCGCGAAGGTCTCCGGCTGAATCCAGTGCCGGACCGCCAGCGTAGCGATAAACAAGCCGAAAGGCGCAACATAGGCAGCATGGATGGCAGGCGGCTCACTCCCAATATTTTTCACCTTCGGCAAGGTTGGCTCTAACCACATTCGCATTTAATTCGATTCCCAGGCCAGGCTTTTGCGGCACCGCAATATAACCCCCGGCGATAATCGGCCCTTCATGAACGATAACATCATCCATCCAATTTCGCCGCCCAATTAGAGTTTCAGCAGCTAAGAAATCGCGCACGGAGGCGGCCCACTGTATGGTGGCCATAGTGTTGACGGCGCTGCCCGTGTTATGCGCAGCCATAGGCACATAAAACAGCTCCGCCAGATCGGCGATCTTCTTAGACTCCAACAAACCTCCGGTATTTCTAACATCCAATTGAGCAATATCGCAGGCCTGATTCATAATATAATCTTTAAAACCCTGCCGGCGCGCGAGATTTTCGCCGGTGCCGATGGGAACCTTAGAGACCTGCGCCAGGCGCGCCCAGCTTTCCGAGTAGTCGGGAGGCATGGGGTCTTCGAGCCACAGCGGCTTGATCGGCTCGACGGCTTCAGCCAACTGTATGGCGGAGCGTAGATCGTATTCCCAATGGCAGTGGACGATCAGGTCGTAATCCCAACCGATAGCGTCGCGGCAATATTCAAATGCCTGGCGAATCTCGCGGATTTCCCGGGAGGTGAGCACACGGTTGGCGGGGTCGCGGGCGTTATCGAGTTTGGGCGTCGATCGTGGGGGCGGGATCTTGAAGGCTGTCCATCCGGCGGGATCGCTTTTCATACGATCGGCCCATTCGTTGCAGCTTGCGCGGTCGAGCATGTTGCGCGGCCCGTCGTCGTTGTAGACGCGCACGCGATCGCGGTAGCGGCCTCCAAGCAGCGTGGTGACGGGCTGGTTGAGCAGCTTCCCGGCCAGATCCCAGAGCGCGATCTCGATGGCGCTGACGGCGCGGAGCAGCATGTGAGCGGAACCATCGATGCGGGTCCCCAGGCCGTTATAGAGCGCTTCGATCTGGAGCGGGTCTTTGCCGATGAAGTACGGCCGCAGCTCGAGGACGCCTTCCTTGATGCCTACGCCGGGACTGCCATAGCCCTCGCCAATGCCATAGACGCCGGCGTCTGTGAGGATCTTGACCAGCGTGTAAGTGCGCGGCCCTTGCAATACCATGACGCGGATTTCGGTAATGCGCGCGCGGCCCCGCTCAGCGGCGGCCAACAGGCGAAAGGCGCCCAGCGATGCGGCTGGAAGAACGCCCAGGAACCGGCGGCGGGACAGGGACATAGAATGCCGCATTTTAGCACCGCGCCGTGAGTCAGCCGGTGGGCAACTCGCGGTTCACTTCGCGCTCGAAAGCTCGCGCTCGATCTGACCGATCCAGTCGACCGAATCCGGGCCTTCTCCTCGCACCATGCGGGCTTCGCGAATCAGCCGCAGGTTGCGCGCGGTGGTCTCAGGCTCCCACTTCTCGCGAATAGCCGCCACCGCGTCTTGTAATGCGGCTTGTGCACCGCTCTGATCCGTGGCGAGCACGGCTAACTCGACACGCGTGGCGTGGTCCCAATAATCCGATTTACCGGAAGCGATTTTTCGCTCTATGGCGTATCGCACTACGGGCAGCAGCTCGTTGCGGCGCGGATCGGGCGGCTCACGCAGCTCCATCAGCGTCACGGCATTCACCCCTGGATACGCATCCCGCCAGTCGGCCTCGAAGCCCCGCAGATAGGCGCCGATGGCTTTTTCGAGCAGACCCGCCGCGAGCGCCTGGCGCTGATTGCGGAGCGCCTCTTCCCAGCGGTCTTTATACACGCGGCCGAGCACACCATAGGTCTCGCTGCTCGCGCCATGTTTGCCGAGCACTTCGAGCAGCACGCGCTCGGCTTCTTCACCGCGGCCGGCGCGGTTCAGCGCAAATCCGAGTTGCTCCTGCACCATGACGGTACGGCGCAGCGGCAGGGGCATCTTTTGAGTGAGCGCGATCATGCGCTCCCAAGCCTTAACCGCGCGGTAGGACAGCAGCAGATCGACGACTACGCCCGCTTCCTGATCGGCGATATCGCCCAGCTCGCTTTCGACGGCCGCTACTGCGTCCGGCCCTTGTTTGCGGGCCACCGCCAGCCGTTCCTTGGTGCTTTTGGAGTAACGCACCTGCTCGCGGAAGATATCCGTTTTGGCGTGGGCGATTTCCGAAGCGTGTATGCCTTCGAGCAGTTGATAGACAGGACTATCGTGGGTGACGTCCCGGGCGGCCTTCAATACAGCGGCGAGCTTGCCCTGGAGTTCCGAATCGGCAGGCTTGCCATGTGCATCGAGCCGGTAGCAGAGGGTCCGCAAGGGCGCCACATCAAAGGGAAGCCGGCCGCCTTCGGCACAGAGCAGCACGGTGGTGTGTGGCCGCATGGCATGGCGCACGCCAAGCGCGTAAAAAACGTTGGCACTGGCGCTGGTGATATCGGCTACGGCATAGTCGCAGAGCAGCAGCCGCTCGAACATGGGTTGGTGGATGATTCCGCCGGAGAGTTCTTCATCCGCGCGCACGGGCTCCAGGCCCGCGGCGTGGATCGAGGGAACAATAAAGTCGCAATAGACGCGTTCGAAGTCGATGAGGCAACCGCCGCCTGCCTCGGACTGAAGCCCGAAGGGCATGAGCACGAAGCACAATGGCTTGGGCTGATCGGCGGGCATCGCCGGATTGGCCTAAGCGGTTTTTTGGCCGGCCAGAATCTCGATAGCCTTCTTGAGCAGAGGATCTTCTTGCTTGTGCTCGGGCTGTTCGGCAGCGTCTGGCACAGGCTCGAGGTTGTCGTCCAGCTCCACTTGCGTTTCCGGCTCGGCCATCACCGTCTCGGGCGTCACGCCCACATCCTGGATGGCTTTGCCGCTTGGCGAATAGTATTTAGCGACGGAGAGAATGATGGCGCCGCCATCCTCCATATTGATAGCCTTGCGCAGCGAGGCATCGCCGTATGTCCGCTCGCCCACCAGCTCGGCACGCTTGTCATCCAGAAGAGCGCCCGCCGCGACTTCCGCGCCGTCCGCGGTGCCACGATTGGTGATGACCACCATCGGCAGCTTGGTGATGCTCTTTCCCGAATCAGCCTCGAAGTCCTGGCGCGCCACCTTCTGGCCCTGCAGGTAGGTGATTTCGCCCTTGGAAAGAAACAGATTGGCCAGCGCAATACCCTCTTGCGGCGAGCCCACCGCGCAGTTCCGCAGATCCAGAATCAGCTTTCGCGCGCCCTGCTTCTCGAGCGACTCCACAGCCGACGCTACTTCCTTGACTTTGCCCGCGGCCAACGTCTCCGGCTGGATGTAGCCTACGGCGTCCGCCATGAGCTTTTCGGTCACAGGCGGATAAGTCCCATTGGCGCGCGTAAGTTTGATTTTTTGAGGCTCCGGCCGCCGCACGCGCACCACGGTGAGTTCGACAATCGAGCCAGGCTCGCCTTCGAGCAGCAGGGTTGCGTATGCCAGCGGCATGTCCCGCGTGGCCACGCCATTAATGGTCTCGAGCATGTCGTTGGTAACCAGCCCAGCCTTGGCGGCCGGCGATCCAGGAACCGCTCCCACCACCCCGACGTATCCGAACTTCTTCGAGAGCACCAGGCCGACGTTAGCCTTGCCGCTATCTTTATTCTTCAGGTAGTCTTTGTACTGGTCGGCATTCAGGTAGCTGGCGAAGGGATCGATGGATTCGAGCAGACCGTTCAACGCGCCCAATGTGACGCTCTTCATGTCGGGCTCTTCCACGTATTCGCTCTTAATGCGGTGCAACACTTCGGTGTACACCGCGAGCTGCGGATAAGGCCTGTCGGTCGAGGCGCTTCTACCGACCACGCCACCCAAAACCAGCAGCACCATCACACATGCAGAGGAGGTGACCACCAGGTACTTAATACGGTTGTTCATAGATTTCAAATCCGCAGGGAACCCCAAGCCATTATAGCAGTCGGGCGACCTAACCATTGGACGATCCAGAGGACCTTTTGGTTGCCCGCTAAGCTACTGTTGCAAGGCAAAATCCACGATGATCTCGGTGGCAACTTCGACGGCTTCGCCATTCAGAATGGTCGGCTGAAAGACCCAGCCTTTGACCGCGGCAAGCGCTGCGGAAATCAGAGGAGGATGTCCACGGCGCGGGCTATCCCATCGATCACGCTGCCCGATCCGGGGGCCACTCTCGCCAGGGTGGGGCCGCGTGGATCGTCGCGGACTGGCTGGCGACCCGCCCCGCCGGAGCAAACCATCTCCGGCATGTCTCATTTCGGAAGTATGATTGAGAGCAGCGATGCAGCGATCAGCGATATCTTTTTTACTGGCAGCCCTTGCTTTTCCTGTGAAGTCGCTCGCCGCGGATTGGCCACGCTTCCGTGGACCGAACGGCACCGGGGTCGCTGAAACCTCGGGGCTGCCGGATAGCATCGGACCAGACAGGCATGTTGTGTGGAAGACCGCGTTGCCGCCCGGCCATTCTTCTCCGGTGATCAGCGGCGATCATATCTTTCTTACGGCGTTCGAGGGAGACAAGCTCTTCACGATTGCGCTCGATCGGGGCAGCGGCAAAATCCTGTGGCGCCGCGAGTCTCCGCGCGAGCGTCATGAGAAACTGGACACGCAGAACAGCCCGTCATCGCCGACGCCAGCGGCGGACGGCCATAACGTTTACATCTTTTTCCCCGATTACGGGCTTCTCTCCTATACCTTCGACGGCAAGGAACGATGGCGCACCCGGCTGGGCCCGTTCGACAACATGTATGGAATGGGTGTTTCGCCGATTCTGGCCGGCGACAAGGTCGTCTTGATCTGCGACCAGCAGCACAACTCGTTCGCCGCCGCGTTTTCTCAATCCGAAGGCGAGCAAGCCTGGAAGACGCCGCGGCCCGAAGCTCTCAGCGGACATTCCACGCCGGTAGTGTATCGGCCGCAAGGCGAGGGCGTCCAGGGCGCCGGTATTCAAATCATTGCGCCCGGTTCATTTCGGTTGGATGCCTACGATCTCGCGTCGGGCAAGAGCGTCTGGTGGGTGAACGGCCTGGCTTCGGAGATGAAATCGGTGCCGGTACTCGATGGCGACACGATTTATATCAACGGCTACAATTCATCGTTCAATGATCCCGGTAAGCATGTCGAGATTCCCTCGTTTGCGGATGCGCTGGCGAAATACGATATCAACCATGATGGCGCGTTGCAGCAATCGGAGTTGCCCGAGGGTCCGATGCGCGTTTTTTTTCCGTTCGAAGACATCAACCACGACGGAAAACTGGACGACGCCGAATGGAGATCCTTCCAAGCGGTGATGGCCGCGGAGAACGGACTGCTGGCGCTGCACGCCGGCGGCGCCGGTGACGTGACCACCACGGCGCTACGATGGAAATATCAACGCTCCATACCGCAACTCCCCTCCACGCTGCTCTATCGTGGAGTGATCTATCTGATCAACGATGGCGGTATCCTTACGACCCTCGATGCGGCCAACGGACACCCCTTCAAACAGGGCCGTCTACGAGGCGCAGTGGACAAGTATTACGCTTCGCCGGTGGCGGGCGACGGCAAAGTTTTCTTCGTCGGCAACTCCGGCGTGGTCACGATCCTGAAGGCCGGTCCGGATCAGGAGATTCTCTCCGTCGACGAACTGGACGACGAGTGCTTTGCCACTCCGGCGATTGCCGATGGGCGCATTTATATCCGCACGCGCGGGATGCTTTATTGTTTCGGCCTGTGATGGAAAGCTCCATTTGACACTGCATTTAACTCTCTTGACACGCTCCTTACTCTTTTGATATAAGTTGCGACAAGATTTCGACTTTCAGGGCGATGTGTGCAACAGCGGCTGCCCAAAGAGGGGGTTGGTGTATGTATACGTTCAAACAGCGGGTCAGGTGTCTGCAGACCTCCGAGCCGGTGCGGCCATCAGCCAAACAACTAAAAACTGCCAGTTGGTTTCTGCTGGCTCTGTCTCTGTCTCTCCCGCTGCAGATCTGGGCCCAGGCGACGGGCGCCATTGAGGGAACCGTCACAGATCCCAGCGGAGCCGTGATTCCCGGGGCGAGGATCACCGCGACACGCGCCGAAACCGGAGTCTCGCAATCCACCGTGACGGGCAGGGGCGGGACCTATACGATTCCGAACCTCGTGGTAGGCACTTATAACGTCACCGCGGAGGGCGGCGGTTTCAAGACCGCCAATGCCACCGGGATCACCCTGGACGTGAGCCAGGAGCGCGAGGTGGATTTCAAGCTGACGGTTGTGGGGGTCGAGTCAACGGTGGAGGTGACTGCCACCGCGCCCTTGCTCAATACCACCGACGGAATGCTAGGCGGTCTGGTAACCGAAGAACAGGTAGAGACGCTGCCTCTAAACGGGCGGAGCATAGCAAACCTGGTCATGATGCAGCCCGGCATGGCCCAGGATACCGGCGGCATGGGATGGCTGGCTCCGCAGTGGATCAGCAATGGCAATCGCGCCGAAACCCTGGTCGCTACTCTCGACAATGCCGACGCCAGCGACACCGAGATGGGCACTCCGCAGTTCTGGAACTTCAACCTGGATGCGATCGCCGAATTCAAGGTGTTACAAAACAATTACTCGGCGATGTACGGTCAGGGCGGCGGCACCATCACCCAGATTGTGAGCAAAACCGGCACCAACCAGGTTCACGGCAGCGCGTTTGAGTTTCTGCGCAATAGCGCTTTCGACGCGCGCAACTTCTTCGCCACCAGCGTGCCCCCCTTTCAAAGAAACGAGTTCGGTGGGACCTTCGGCGGCCCCATCAAGGAGGACAAGACATTCTTTTTCGTCGAATACGCCGGGTTCCGGCAGCGTCTCGGGGAACCCACCATCATGTCGGTTCCCACCGCCGCGGAAAGGCAAGGCTTAGTTTCGGTGGGATCCTACGCATACCAGGTGCCGCTCAACGCCGTTGCCCAGCAGGTTCTCGGCAAGTATCCGCTGCCCAACCAGCCGGATGGCCTGTATGGAGCCAACACGTTGAATGTCCTGTTCAAGCAGCCCACCGATACGAACCAGTTTTCGGTGCGGCTCGACCATCGTTTTTCCGACAAGGATTCCGTTTTTGCGCGTGTTTCTTACGTGAACAATAACCAGAATGAGGTGGATGCCGTCGCCGCCATAGAGAACCCGTCTTTCTCCGCAGGAAACTTCAATAACCCTCGCAACTATGCGGTGAGCGAAACGCACATCTTTTCGCCCACCCTGCTCAATAACTTCATCTTCACTCTCAACCGGCAAATAGAAGGCTCTTTGCCCCCGACTCAAGCTACTCCTCAAACGACGTTCCTGGACGGGAGCCTCTCGAACTTCGGACCAGATACCTTCATCACCAAATACGTGGAGACCAATTTTCATCCGCAAGACAACCTGACATGGACGAAGGGGCGCCAGACCTTCAACATCGGTGGCAATTTTCGCCGCGGGCGGGACAACGGCTTCGGCGTCACTTCGCTGGGACCGAATGGCGTCTATCAATTCGGCGCCGGCACGGCGCTGGCCCAGACCATCACGTCCACCGATGGCGGGCCCGCCTTGCTGGCGGGAACAGGAAGCCCGAGCGGATTGATCAGCATGATGGAGGGTCTGCCGGCGTCGTTCGGCCGCGCTACGACTATTCCGGGCTTTGGACCGCCGGGCGGCGGCGGCGCATGGTGGGGAGTGCGTATATGGCACCTGGCCGGCTGGATTCAAGACGATATCAAGCTCAGTTCCAAACTCACCGTGAATCTGGGTTTCCGATACGAGTACAACGCGGTGCCCTCGGAAGTCGGTGACCGATTCGGCGGCGTCGCCGATTACGGCAGCCTGTTCGGCGATTTTGTGCTGAACCCGACGCCGCTTTATAAGCCCGACTATAAGAACTTCGCGCCGCGCTTCGGGTTTGCTTATAAAGCCGCCAGTAAGACCGTCCTGCGGGGCGGCTTCGCGATATTCACCAATAGCATTCCGACAGTCTATCCGGATCAGTCGACCGTCAATTTCCCGCTTGCCGCATTAAGCTATCTGCAGCATGCCCCATACTCCCTGACACCGCTGCCCGTGTCCTTGCCGGTATTGACCAGTCTGTCAGGCACACCCATGCCGCCCAACGGCAATACCAAGCTCATTCCCCCCAATACCCCTGTAAACCTGGCGCCCATCGCGGCCGTGGTGGGCAATATCGCGGGAGACTACCCCTCTGACCAACTGCGCAACGGATACACTATGAGCGGCAATCTCACGGTGGACCAACAACTGCCCGGTAACATCGATTTGACTATCTCCGGCGTCATGAACAATGGCATACACCTTTATCAGGAAAGCTTCCCGAACTCCTATACCGGCGCCGAGTCTCAATACACGCCTTATAGCAACGTGACTCCGGGCCTCGGCGAGCTTCTGATCTTTTACAATGCGGCCCGTTCGAGTTACTACGGCCTGCAGACGCAGGTGCGCAAGACCTCCGTGGAACACGGCATCGCGTTCCAGGCGAATTACACATGGGCCAAGGACATGACGGACGCCGATGCGGTGTGGAGCGCGCCGGGAACCAGCGGCGGAGTGACCCTGAATAACCCGCAGTGTATCCGATGCGAGTACGCTCCCGCCAGTTATAGCGTGAAAGAGAGAGTGGTAACGAACTTTGAGTATGATGTCCCCTTCGGACACTTCTCTCAGCTTCCCAAACGGCTGACTCAGGGCTGGAAGGCGCTCGGCATTTTCAGCGCGCAATCGGGCTTCCCCTTCACCGTGGTGGGGCCGTACGGAACGCTGCAATATGGCTATGACAGCTTTGACGGCGTGGGCGCAAGGCCTTTCCTGGTCCAGACGCCGACCTATAACGTGTCCGGAAATCCGCAGTTCTTTTCGAACGCGGTGCTGGCAAATTCAGCCTCGGTCGCCGCGGGCGGTAGCGTGGCGGGCCCGTACTTCGCGATCCCGACCACGACAAACGCAGCCGGTTCCACCGTCCAGACGGCGCCCGGAAATTTGGGACGCAATACTTTCACCGGTCCAGGTTGGTGGAATCTTGATTTTTCGCTGACCAAGGACACTCATGTTACGGAGCGGATGACGATGCAGTTCCGCGCGGAGCTCTTCAATATCCTGAACCATGCGACGTTTAATACGCCGACGTCGGTGCTTGGAAATCCCACTTTTGGCGATTCCACGGCGACGGCGACCGCCGAGCGGCAAATCCAGTTCGCGCTACGGCTGATGTTTTGACGCGGCCCGGGTCGTCAGCTACTGACCCGAGTTCTGCTTCAGGTAGGTGACGATTACGCTTTGCCGTCTGCCTGGGCCTGCCCTCGCATCGGGGCGGAGAGACTCGATGCGCTCACCAGCAACACCAATCCCCCAATAGTCAGCCCGATGATGTGCGATTGATTTTGCCGAAGCACGGGCTACGCTCCTGCCTGTGTGGATTCCGCGATGGCCAGGCTGTGCTGGTTCGTTACCGATTTCACATCGGTGATTCCGGGCGCCTTGGCATAGCGCTCCAGCTACATCTTGCCATCATCGATGGCGGTGTCATAGAGGTGTGGCTCAGATCGCCAGGTAAGGCGTAGGGAATATTCTTCAGGCTTATGTGCTGAACAATTTGATCATTTTGTCACGCGAAAGATCGATGTGAAGACGCATGGCGGTGCGGGCTTCGGTAGGTTCGTGTGACTCGATGGTGCGCAGGATGTCCTTGTGGCCTATCCATCCCGGCACGGTCTGCGTGCAAAGAGTATCCAGCCGGCTCACATAGCCCAGAATGAGATTGAGTTGGTCCGTCACGCGCTGGTTCCCGGCGAACTGGGCGAGACTGAGGTGAAACGCCTGATTTGCGCGAAGGATTCTTGGTAACTCCGCTTCCGGGTCCCTTTCAGGCGAGACAGCTCTCTTCAATTCTTCGATCTGCTCGCGGCTCGCCGTCTGCGCCACCTTCTCTGTCGTGAAACCCTCCAGGATCTTGCGGTATTCGTACATCTCCACGATGTCGCGCACCGAAATCGGCGTGACCTGGAAGCCCTTTCTTCGGATGCGCGATAGCCACTTATCCTGCATCAGACGCGTGCAGGCTTCCCTTACCGGCGTTCGGCTGGTGCGGCAGCGAGCCGCCAGATCCGCTTCGGAAAGAAATTGACCAGGAGCTAATCGGGCGCTGATGAGCCACTCCCGGAGAGTACGATAGACGCGCTCTACCTCTCCCAGCTTTTCGGCTTTAGTCCTGCTGACCGCCCTTGTAATCGTCACCGTGCCGTAGGCCGGCAAAAAGCGCTTGCCTCCTTCTCAGAATACTGCTAGTATACTACGGAAATACCATGTGCGGCATCGTGGGATATTGGGAAAAGAGCGGCAGCAGCGATGCTCCCCTGGGTTGCACACTGTTGAAAATGATTACTGCTTTGGGATGCCGCGGACCGGACTCCACCGGCGTGGCGACGTACCAGAGTAAGCGCCCGGGTAGCTGGACTGTTCGCGTAAAAATCGGCGACAGTGGAGATTTGGCGGCCCGCGCCGCCCAGATTTCTCACGCGGCCGCAGGCGCAGGGGCCCATGATTTCTCGCGCGTGGATGCCTACCTGCGCTTCTCTCTCGACCAGCAGCAAGATCCGCAACCCTTTCTGCGCGACATTGAATCCATTGCCCCGGATGTCGAGGTAGTGAGCCTGGGAAGTGCTCTCGAGATCGTGAAACAGGTGGGCTCGCCCGCGAACCTGGAAAAGGCTTTCTCCATCTCCCGCTTTCGCGGTTCTCACGGCATCGCGCATACCAGGCTGTCGACCGAGTCAGTCGTGGATTTGAGCCACTCCCAGCCTTTCTGGGCGCACGGCCGGCCGGATCTGGCCATTGTTCATAACGGCCACATCACCAACTATCATCAACTGCGCCGGCGTTATGAGCAGCATGGCGTGCACTTCTACACCGAAAACGATTCCGAGATCGTCGGCATCTACCTGGCCGAAAGACTGCACCAGGGCGGCGGCCTGGAGGATGCTCTGAAACGCATGCTCGCGGATCTGGATGGCTCCTATAGCTGTCTCGCAGCCACCGAATCCGAGTTTGGTTTTGTGCGCGATCCTTTCGCGCTGAAGCCTTTATGCTTCACGGAAACAAGCGATTTTGTGGCCATCGCCACCGAAGAGATCGCCATCCGTGCGGCCTTGGATGGAGACTATGCGGTGCGGGAAACGCAGGCAAAGGAAGTGCGCGTATGGCGGAGATAGATGCGGCCGGACGGACCACACGCGAAATCAACTCCGCGATCCGCGCGGCAATGGCGGCCGGGAGCAGCGAGGTTGTTGTGCGCAATCCCGGAGCGCGCCATAACCTCGGAGTGGCGCTTCTCGAACCAGTGAAGTTGAAGATGGCCGGGAGCGTCGGATACTACTGCGGCGGCCTCAACGCGGGAGCTTCGATTGAGGTCGAAGGAAGCGCGGGATGGGGGCTCGCGGAGTCCATGATGAGCGGCCTGGTTCGCGTTCACAGCCATGCCGGAAGCGGGGCGGCGGCGGCACTGCGCGGCGGCGCGGTAGTGATCCACGGAGACGCTGCGGCGCGCCTGGGCGTTTCGATGAAGGGCGGCGATGTGATCGTGGCGGGCGATTGCGGCTACATGGCGGGCTTCATGGCGCAGAAGGGGACGCTCATCGTATGCGGCAACGCCGGGGAAGCGTTCGCCGATTCCATGTACTCAACCATCTGCTATGTCGGGGGAAAGATTGCAAGCCTGGGTACCGATGCGGTGCTTGGCGAGATGCAGGAAGGCGAGTGCGAGCGGCTGGATCGCACACTCGAAACCTATCTCGGTTCCGCCCGGCCCCCGGCTGCGAACTTCCGCAAAGTGGTGGCCGGCCGCAAGCTCTGGAATTTTGACAAGCGCGAATGGCGCATCTGGCAGGAGGCTCTGTAATGGCCGTCTTACAGACCAGTGGGATATTCGCTCCCGGCGTAATCGAAGACATTCAGGCCAAAGCGGCTTCCGGCCTTTATGCGATGCGCGGCTTTGGCACCCTGCGGGAGCGGCGCTGGGCGACGTTCGACGATCTCACGTTCCTGCCCTGTTCGCTCACGCGTATCCCGCTCGAAGGCTATCGCGAAAAATGCTCCACGAAAACAGTGCTCGGAACGCGTTACGCCAAAAAGCCCATCGAGCTCGATATTCCGGTGATGATTACGGGAATGAGTTGGGGGGCACTCTCCTATAACGCCAAAGTGGCTCTGGCGCAAGGGGCCGCGGCCGCGGGATCCTCCAATACCACGGGTGACGGCGGCATGCTGATGGCCGAGCGGGAGAACAGCAAGATCCTCATCTATGAGGTTCTGCCCTCGCGCTACGGGATCAATATCCACCACATGCGTATGGCCGACGCGATCGAACTCACCGTTGGCCAGGGAGCGAAACCGGGAACGGGGGGCCTGCTGCTCGGCTCGAAGGTGTCGGATCAAATCGCCGAACAACGCGACCTGCCGCCTGGTGTCGATCAGCGTAGCCCTGCGCGGCACCCCGATTTTCTCGGACCCGACGACATGATCATCAAGGTGGAAGAGTTGCGGGAAGCCACCGATTGGAAGGTCCCGATATTCATCAAAATGGGCGCCAGCCGCGTCTATGACGATGTGAAACTGGCGGCCAAGGCCGGCGCGGACGTGATTGTAGTGGATGGAATGGAAGGAGGCACCGGCGCGTCGCCATCCATCTTTCAGGAGCACACCGGCATTCCGACTCTCGGCGCCGTCTGCGAGGCGCGCGCCGGCCTTGAAGACCTCGGTCTGTACGGAGAGGTGCAGCTCATCATTGCCGGCGGAATTCGCGATGGCGCCGATGCGGCGAAGGCCATGTCGCTTGGGGCGGACGCCTGCTACATCGGAACCGCGGCGTTGATCGCTCTCAATTGCAACAAGGCGGTTCACGAAGATGACTACCGCGCGCTCGGCGCGGCGCCAGGCGCCTGTCATCACTGCCATACCGGACGCTGCCCCGTTGGCATTACGACGCAAGATCCGGAGTTGATGAAACGTCTCGATATCGCAGAGGGAGCCGAACGGGTGCGGAATTTCCTGCATGCGATGACGCTGGAGATTCAAATGATTGCCCGGTCCTGCGGCAAATCGGATGTCCATCATCTCGAGCCTGAAGACATGGCCGCTCTGACACTCGAGGCTTCCGCCATTTGCGGCATTCCACTGGCGGGCACCAGAAAGGTTTTTGGCCTCTGATGTCATTCCTGCTGCGTTGCCCAAATTGCGGCGAGCGATCCGTCTATGAGTTCCGTTTTGGCGGCGAAAATACCGAGCGCCCGGCACTCGATGCGCCCGCCGCTGACTGGATTGCGTACCGTTTCCACCGTGTGAACGCCGCAGGGGTGCAAGATGAGTGGTGGTACCACCGGTCCGGCTGCCGTCAATGGCTGCAAGCCAAGCGAAACACGATTTCGAACGAAGTGCTCGAAACATATCTTCCCGGCGAAAAACGGTCATGAAAATCCGCTTCAACGGGAAGGAAATCGACGCGCAGCCGGGGGATTCCATCGCGTCGGCCCTCTACCGAAGCGGCCAGCGCATCTTCAGCCGCAGCTTCAAATACCATCGCCCGCGCGGGCTGCTCTGCTGTTCCGGAAAATGCCCGAACTGCATGATGAATGTGGACGGAACGCCCAACATCCGCACATGCGTCACCCCGGCCCGCGAAGGCATGGAGATTAAGCACCAGAATGCCTACCCATCGCTCGATACCGATTGGCTTTCGCTTACGCAGCGCTTCGATTGGCTGATGCCGGTGGGCTGGTACTACAAGACCTTCACTCGCCCGGCAGTATGGCATGCCGCCGAGCCCTGGATCCGGAAAGCCGCGGGATTGGGGGAATTGCTGCCTGCTAAATCCGCGGAGTATGAGCACTCCTGGATGCACGCCACCACGGCGGTGATCGGCGGCGGAGCGTCCGGCATAGCCGCGGCTTTGGCAGCAACCGGGGAGAGTGTGGTGCTGGTTGACGACCAGCCGGAATTGGGCGGCACCAGACGTTATCGAAAGGATCAGGCATACCGCGAGTCGATCGCAAAACTGGAATCGCTGCCGGATGTGAAGATCCTGCGCAACAGCTATTGCTTTGGATTGTATGAAGGCAATCTGCTGGGAGTGCTCCAGGCGCATCCGCACGCGGGGGCGGCGGAACGCCTGGTCCACC